>Ga0326511_10005015_pt1 | contig 10487 bp, 6 predicted proteins | sample 0_2496_0518_D_FD_203701 | JGI IMG/M metagenome (GOLD analysis project Ga0326511, IMG submission 203701) | Bovine rumen microbial communities from UC Davis, California, United States - 0_2496_0518 | ecosystem: Host-associated > Mammals > Digestive system > Stomach > Rumen | place: USA: California... | reverse complement strand
GTACTGACCATTGTTGCCTACTGGCTCTTCTGCCGCTTCCCCAAGTATAAACTGTTTCACTTTAATGACTGACTACTGATGACATTTACAAACGACAAAGCGATATACTTGCAGATGGCCGACCGTCTTTGCGACGAGATTCTGGCCGACAACTACAAGGACGACGACCGCATACCCAGCGTGCGCGAATATGCCGTGCTGCTCGAGGTGAACGTGAACACGGCCGTGAAAGCCTACGAAGAACTGGCTCGCGCGAACATTATATATAATAAGCGTGGCCTGGGCTACTTCGTTACCAAAGGGGCAAGGAAGCAAATCCTGAAGGAGCGCCGACGTCAGTTCATGAAAGAACGCCTGCCCGAACTGTTCAGGCAGATGCGACTGCTCGACATAACGTTAGAAGATGTTAAAGCTGCCTATGCCATGCAACAATAGCAGTCCTGTTAGCGTCTATATGTAAAAGCTATTGCAATGATTCATTTAGCAAACGTCAACAAGACCTACTACGGAGCCCAGCCGCTTCATGTGCTGAAAGGCATCGACCTCGATATTGAGCGGGGCGAGTTTGTGAGCATCATGGGCGCCAGCGGATCGGGAAAGTCCACGCTGCTCAACATCCTGGGCATTCTCGACAACTACGATTCGGGCATCTACGAGCTCAACGGGGTGCTCATCAAGAATCTCTCTGAGTCGAAGGCCGCAGAATATCGCAACCGCATGATAGGCTTCATCTTCCAGTCGTTCAACCTTATTTCGTTCAAGACAGCCGTAGAGAATGTGGAGTTGCCACTGTTCTATCAGGGTGTGGCGCGCAAGAAACGACACACGCTTGCCTTGGAATATCTGGAACGACTGGGCCTGCTCGACTGGGCCACCCACTATCCCAATGAACTGAGTGGTGGTCAGCGTCAGCGCGTGGCCATTGCCAGGGCGCTGATCACAAAGCCGCAGGTGATTCTGGCCGACGAACCCACGGGTGCGCTCGACTCGAAGACTTCGCTGGAAGTGATGCAGCTGTTGAGGGACCTGAACCAGCGTGAGGGCATCACCCAGGTCATTGTGACCCACGACCCTACGGTGGCAGAGAAGACAAACCGCATTATCAGGATTCAGGATGGAGTTATTGAATGAAATATGGCAAACGGCGCGCCGCAACAAGCTGCGCACCTCGCTCACGGGCTTTGCCGTGGCGTGGGGCATCTTCATGCTCATTGTGCTGCTGGGGGCAGGCAACGGCCTGATGAATGCCATGACACAGTCAAGCCTCCGCTTCCTGAGCAACTCCATGAAGGTGTTTGGCGGCTGGACCGACAGGGCTTATAATGGTTTGCAGGAAGGGCGCAGCATTGAGCTCGACGCGATTGACCTGCGCATCACGCAGACCGACTTTCCAGAAAACGTCGACGAGGTGGGAGCCGAGGTCAACAACTCGGCCACCATCAGCTTTGGCAAAGACTATGTCAATGGCATGCTCACGGGCGTCTTTCCCAACTATGTGCGCATCAACAAGCGTGAGTTGCTGTGTGGGCGTTTCATCAATGAGCTCGACCTGCGCGAGCAGCGCAAGGTGGTGGTGCTCAGCCGTTCGCAGGCCACAGAGCTGCTGAACGGTTCTTCTGCCTCTCACAGCAAGCCACTCTCTTCTCTTTTGGGGCGCTATGTCAATGTGGGCAACATCGCCTTCCGCGTGGTGGGCATCTACAAAGACGATGAGAGCCGACAGAACAACGAGGCATTTGCTGCATTTACCACCGTTCGCACCATGTATGGCATGGGGCGCAATGTGGGCAGCATAGAGTTTTCGTTCCACGGCCTGCCCACCGTAGCGGCCAACGATGCCTTTGAAGCGCGCTACCGACAGCGGCTGAACGCCAATCACCAGGTGGCTCCCAACGATGAGAGTGCGGTGTGGTTGTGGAACCGCTTCACCTCGGCCCTGCAGATGAACAGGGGCTTGCGCATCATTCGCACGGCTTTGTGGATCGTGGGACTCTTTACGTTGCTCAGTGGTATCGTGGGTGTTTCCAACATCATGCTCATCACCGTGAAGGAGCGCACCCATGAGTTTGGCATTCGCAAGGCCATTGGGGCCAAGCCATGGAGCATCCTGCGGCTCATCATTGTCGAGAGCATCATCATCACCACATTCTTTGGCTACATTGGCATGCTGCTGGGCATTGCCGCCAATGAGTATATGGATGCCACCATTGGCCACACGCAGATAGATTCCGGCTTGTTCAAGGCCACCATGTTTGTCAATCCCACCGTGGGGCTCGACGTGTGTGTCGAAGCCACGCTGGTCATGATTGTTGCTGGCACCATTGCCGGACTTGTGCCCTCGCTGAAGGCAGCAAGAATACGTCCCATCGAAGCATTGAGAGCAGAATGAGATTAGATATTGATACCTACCGCGAAATCCTCGACACGCTGACTCGCAACAAGTCGCGCTCGTTCCTCACGGGCTTTGGCGTGTTCTGGGGCGTCTTCATGCTGGTGGCCCTGATGGGGGGTGGCCAGGGCGTGAGGCAACTGCTCAATGAAAACTTTGAAGGCTTTGCCACCAACTCGTCGATGATCTGGGCGCAGCCCACCACCAAGGCATACAAGGGCTTTGCGAAAGGACGTCGGTGGACCATGGTCTATAAAGATGTGGACCGGCTCAGGGAGCAGGTGCCCGAGCTCGACGTGGTGGCCCCTTTGCTGCAGAGCTTCAATGGCCAGGCCGTGTGTGGCGACCGCAAGTCGAGCGTTTCTCCGCAAGGCACCACGCCTGATTATCAGCGCATCAACGAACCCAAGATCTATTATGGCCGCTACCTGAACGACATGGATGTGGTGCAGCGTCGCAAGGTGTGCGTCATTGGCAAGAAGGTGTATAAGAACCTGTTTCCCGGTGGTGGCAATCCCTGTGGCAAAAGCATTCGCATCGACGGCATCTACTACCGTGTGGTGGGTGTCGACTACAACATGTCGGGTGGCATGAGCTTTGGAGCCGAGGAAGGTTCGGCAGTGACCATTCCCATCTCGCTGATGCAGCAGGCTTACAGCCGTGGCAATGCTGTCGACATGATTGCCGTGACGGGGCGTCCCGGCGTGGTCATGAGCACGCTGGCTCCCAAGATGCGTGGCGTCATTGCCCGTGCCCACACCATCGACCCGCAGGACGAGAAAGGCATCATGGTGTTCAATACCGAAATACTGTTTCAGATGCTCGACAACATGTTTCGTGGCGTGAACTTCCTGATATGGCTGGTTGGCCTGGGCACGCTTCTGGCTGGAGCCATTGGCGTGAGCAACATCATGATGGTCACTGTGCGCGAGCGCACCACCGAGATAGGCATTCGCCGTGCCATTGGTGCCACGCCGAAGATGATTCTTTCGCAAATCATTTCCGAGAGCATTGTGCTCACGCTGGTAGCAGGCATGAGCGGCATCCTCTTTGCCGTGCTCATCCTGCAAATGCTGGAACTGGCCAATACCGAGGACGGTCTGCTGAAGGCCCACTTCCAGGTGGGCTTCTGGACGGCCATTCTCTGTGCGGCCATCATTGCCGCTATGGGCGTGCTGGCTGGTCTGGCCCCTGCCGCCCGGGCCATGAGCATCAAGCCCGTCGATGCCATGAGGGATGAGTGAAGACAGAATAGCTTTGTTGGTAGACACAAGAACAGATAAAGACATAATAACATAAGAACAGATAAAGACATAATAACATAAGAACAGATTATTATAAATATGAAGAAGTACACCAAACTTATTGTTGCCGCGATTGTCGCGATCATCTTCCTTGGAACATTCGTGTTTCTGTGGCAGAAGAGCCGCCCCAAGGAGATTGTCTATTCTGAGTTCACACCCGAGGTGCTCGACATTCAGAAGACCACCATCATCACCGGAACCATTGAGCCGCGCAACGAGGTGAACGTGAAGCCGCAGATCAGTGGCATCATCAGTGAACTGCTGAAAGAGCCTGGACAGACGGTACAGGCTGGTGAGGTGATTGCCAAGGTGAAGGTCATTCCCGACATGGGACAGCTTTCTTCAGCCGAAAGCCGCGTGCGCCTGGCCGACATCAACCTGAAGCAGGTGGAGACCGACTATAAGCGAACTGAGAGCCTGCACGAACAGAAGATCGTGAGCGATGAAGAGTTCGAGAAGGCGCGCCAGCAACTGAAGCAGGCACGCGAAGAAAAGGCTGCTGCCGACGATGCGCTGCAGGTGGTTCGCGACGGTGTGTCGCGCTCCAATGCGTCGGCTTCCAGCACGCTCATCCGTTCCACCATCAGTGGCGTCATTCTCGACATTCCGGTGAAGGTGGGCAATTCGGTCATCAATTCGAACACCTTCAACGACGGAACCACCATTGCCACCGTGGCCAACATGCAGGACCTGATATTCCGTGGCAACATTGACGAGACCGAGGTGGGCCGCCTTTCGGTGGGCATGCCGATGAAGCTCACCATTGGTGCCATGCAAGACCTTACGGTAGATGCCACGCTGGAGTACATTTCGCCCAAGGCGGTGCAGAACAACGGTGCCAACCAGTTCGAGATCAAGGCTGCCGTGGGCCTGGCTTCGCTCACGCATAAAGAGTCAGGACAGTCTGCGGTGGTGTCCTATTCCAGCGAGCAAGCCACCAAGATTCGTGCTGGCTTTTCGGCCAATGCCGAGATTGTGCTGGCTGAGGCCAAACAGGTGCTGAGCATTCCCGAGAGCGCCATCGAGTTCAGTGGCGACTCCACGTTTGTCTATGTGCTGACCGATTCCACTTCCAAGCATGCTTACGACCGCCGTGCTGTGGCAACAGGACTGAGCGACGGCTTGAACATTGAGGTCAGGCAGGGACTCAAGCCCCAAGAAAAGGTGCGTGGTCCGCAAATCATTACCGATGATCAAAAAGACTAAGTCAATGAACAGGTTAGCCGTTACGTTTATCATGTCTTGTGCCGCCTTGGCAGCAAGCGGGCAAAGTCCCAACAACCCTTTGGCGTCAGACAATGCCGTTGCCACTCAGTCGTGGACGCTGAAGCAGTGCATTGACCATGCCATTGAGCACAACATTGCTGTGAAGCAGCGTGAGAACACGGTGTTGCAGCAAGAGATGCAGGTGACGAATGCCAAGAGTCAGCGTTTGCCCGACCTGAGTGCGTCGGTTGGGCAGAACTTCTCGTTCGGACGTGGCCTCACGTCGCAAAACACCTACACCAACACCAATACCTCGTCGACGTCGTTTTCCCTGGGCACCAGCGTGCCGTTGTTCACAGGCTTTCGTATTCCCAACAGCATTGCGCTGAGCAAACTGAACCTGCAAGCTGCCACGGCTGAGCTGGAGAAGGCCAAGAACGACATCAGCGTGCAGGTGACGCAGGCTTACGTGCAGATTCTTTACGACATGGAGCTGAGCGACGTTGCCCATCGCCAGATTGCCATCGACTCAGCCCAGGTGCAGCGTCTGCAGAGCCTGCTCCGTGTGGGACGTGCCAGCGAGGCCGACCTTTCGCAGCAGAAGGCGTCGCTGGCACAGAGCCAGCTCACTGCCACACAGGCCGACAACAATCTGCAGTTGGCAGTGCTGGCCCTCTCGCAGTTGCTGGAACTTTCCTCGCCAGAAGGCTTCTCCGTTGTGCGTCCCGGTTTGCAGGAAGAGCTTGCCGTTGCAGAAATTCCTCATCCCGACGTGATCTTTGCCGAAGCTTTGGCCTTGCGTCCTGAGATCAGAGCCGACCAGCTGAGGCTGAAGGCATCAGAGAAATCCATCGACTTGGCGCGCGCTGGCTATATGCCCCAACTGTCCTTCAGTGCAGGCTTGGGCAGCAACTATTACACCACGTCGGGCTTCAAGGCCGATGCGTTTGGCACCCAGATGAAGAACAACTTCAGTCAGTACCTGGGCTTCAATCTGAGCATTCCCGTGTTCGACCGCTTCTCCACGCGCAGCAGCATTCGCAGTGCCAAGATAGACCGCAACAACCAGCTCCTGGCACTCGACAACACCCGTAAGTCGTTGTTCAAGGAGATACAGCAGACCTATTATAATACGGTGGGCGCCCAACAGAAGCTGAAGAGCAGTGCTCAGGCACGGCAGAGTGCAGCCGATGCCTTCCAGGTGGTGACGGCCAAGTATGAGCAAGGACGGGCCACATCGACCGAGTTCAACGAGTCGAAGAACAACTTCCTCCGTGCCGAGAGCGACCTGACGCAGGCACGCTATGAATATCTTTACCAGCAGGCTCTCATTCGGTTCTACCGTGGGCAGTCGCTAAGTTTCTAAGAGAAAGAAAAACAAAGGGCACCCCGGCGTCAAACGCCGGGGTGCCCTTTGTCGTAAATATCAGTTTACTTCACCAGCATCTTCCTGGTTGCTCCGTTCTCGTCTACCACGATGTTCAGACCGCGCTGCAGTTGTGCCTGGCGCACGCCGCTCAGGCTGAAGATGGCCTTGCGCACGTTGGCGCTCTTCTGTGCCACCTCGCTGATGCCCGTGAGCGAAGCCGGATCAACCGAAATCACGTAGATGTCGTAGTAGCCGGCCTTCGAGCCGCCATTGGCGATGCGGGTGCGCAGATAGACCTCGTCGGTGCCGTCATAGAAGCGCACGAACTTCTGATACAGGCGCTGACCCTTGTTCAGGAAGCAGGTGTCGCCCACCTGGTTCCATTTCGTTTCCTCGGCGTCGCCTTCGATGTCGGTGCCCGTTTCAAACACACACATGGGACCCAAGTTGGCGTTGCCGTTCGAGATGTAGCTCACGATGGCGAAGGGTCCCTTGAACTTCTGCGTGCTGTAGATCATGCCCGTGCGGGGAGCGTTCTCGGTGTTCCATTCGCTGATGTTCAGGTAGAAGTCGGTCACGGGGTACTGCTCCTGCAGTTCTGCCTCGTCGACCGTGGCGGGGTTGTAGGTGCTGCCTACGCCCACGTCCTTGCCTGGCTTGATGGTCACTTCCTCGCAGATGACCTGTCCGCGCGAGCGCACGGCCCAACCATTCTGGAAGTCGAATTTCTCTTCGGGGTTCTTGGGGTAGACGTTCTTTTCGTCGCCCGTTTCAGGATCGATGGTGGTGCTGATGGGCTCAGCCGTTGTGTTGTAGTAAGAATAGAGGGTCTTGCTCTTGCCCCAGCTGAAGAAGTAGGCCACCTTCGAGTTCGAGTCGCTGTTGGGCTTCTCCTCGGCGGGCAGGTTGTAGAACGCTTCGTAGTATTCGGCCTTGTTGGCATCCATGTGGCTCAGTGTTTCGCCAAACTGCACAGGCTTCTCGATGGTGATGTCCTGCTGTGCCAGTTCCGAAGCCACCAGCACGCTGTTGGCAGTAAAGGCCGTGATGGTCTTGGGCGTGAGCAGCGTGATGGGCTCGGTGTATTTTGTCGACTTGGTGCTGTCGTTGCTGCCCGTGTAGTTATAGAAGATGTCTACATCCTGGTTGTCGCAAGCCAGCCTCACGGTGGTGATGCTGCCATTCATCGTTGCGGCAATCGTGGGCATGGGGGCCTGGTCTCTCAGGTCGACAGCCAGTTCGGCCACGTCGCTCAGCAGATAGCCGTCGCCCAGTGCCACGGCCTTCACCGTAACGCCGGTGGTGCTGATGTTGAAGGGCTCCGTGTAGGCGGTGCTCTCCGTGGTGGGCGTGGTGCCGTCGGTGGTATAGAAAATCTGCGGGCTGGGCACCGAACTGCTGATCACCACGTTGGTGTTCTGGTTCTTGTAGTCCAGCTTGATGGTGGGCTTGGGTGCAGGCGTCACCTTGGCCTTCGAGTTCAGCACCACCTGCAGGGCGTTGGCCAGCAGGGCGGCGTTGTTTGCAGAGGGCAGATACAGGTAGCCGTTGTGGCCCAGGTTGTGGCCGTGAATGGCGGTCAGCTGCTCGTTCTCCAGGTCGGTGGCCAGCACCAGGTCGGTGGCAAACACGTCGGCCAGCGTCACGCCCTGATAGTTGCTTTCCAGGTCAAGTCCCACGATGCCTTCTTCTTCCACCAGTTCCATGTTCTTGAAAAGAGCATGTGCCTTGTTGCCAATCTTGATGAACGACGAGGTGCTTTCCGCCAGTGTGCCAGCGCCCCATGCCTCATAGACGGCGGGGTTCAGGTTCAGCATGGGCACGAAGGGGCGGATGGCCTTCAGCGAAGCAATGGCCTCGGCACTCTCCACCGTTGAGCTCAGCACCACGGCGTCGTACTGCTCCAGCGACTCCAGCGCGAGTGCGGCATTGGCAGTAACCGGCTCCAACACATAGCTGTCGTTGCCGTTCAGCATCGCATAGGCCGGGTCGTTGTCCAGTTCGCCGCCATATAGGTAGCCCACCTTGGTCTTCTGGTCGGCAGTGCCAATTTCAATGTTGTAGATGTGGCATCCGCTGGTGTTATATACAAGCACGTCTACCAGTCCGTCGCCGTCATCGTCGGTTGCTCCTGCTGGCAGTTCCCAGTCTTCCCAGGTGTAGGTGGCCAGTGTGGTGGGCTTGAACGATTCGCCAATCTTGTTGTTGGCAGCGATGCTTCCCACATACAGTTCCACGCCACGAGCATCAGACGGCTTGTGAGATTCAACGGTGAAGGTAATCTTCTGGCCGATGCGCACTTTTGGTATGGTGAAGCACACCAAGTTCTTGCCGCCACCGCCCAGCCATAAATACTGCGGTCCGGCATACTCGCCAAGCGTTGTCGAAGGATAGTCGATGGCAATGGCCAGCGAACGGTTGTTGGCATAACTGGAGCCGAAGTCCAGTCCCACCAGTTCTTCAATAGTGACGCCATTGGCCTTCAGTTCGCCAGCTTCGGCCGACTGATACCAGAAGCATTTTCCGGCTGTGGCTTCGGGTGCCACCTTGCCTTCGCCGGCGTCAGCTTTCTTTTCAATGTCGCTCCAGCCGTTAAGACTGCTTTCAGCGGCATCGGCCATCAGGTTGTCAATGGTCTGGGCGCTCCACTGGGTGAAGTCCCATTTGCGATAGCCCTGTGCGTTGACCGTGAGGGCCAGCGCCAGCAGCATGGTTAGGGTAAAGAATTTTTTCATAAATAGTAGTTTTTGAGTTTATGAGGTTTTAAGTTGGGGACAAAGTTACGAAAAGTCGAGAGCAAAACAAAAGAATTTATTCTTTTTTTGCCGAGACGGAGTAATTTCGCGACTTTTGTCGCAAAGTTACGAAAAAAGCCGAACTCTCAAAGGAAAGTTCGGCTTTTTCTGATGAAGTTTCAGTTGCAAATACTTTTGCTTACTTTATGATGACTTTCTTGTACTTGCCATCGGCACTTACCACGATGTTCAGACCGCGCTGCAGTTGGTTCCTGCGAATGCCGTTCAGGTTGTAGATTCCAACAATTGCCGGGCGGCGTGTCTGCAATGCCTCGCTGATGCCAGAAGCCTGCTCATCATATTCAGCCATGTATTCAGCCTTCTTGGCCGTTGATTTCTCGCCTTCGTTCATGACGTACATGTCGTAAATCTGCACAGAGCTGCCACCACCAGCCTGTACGATGCGCACATAGACGTTGTCGGTGCCCTCATAGCTGCGGGTGTAGCTCTTCCACAGACGCTTCACCGTCGAAGTTTTCATGGTGTCGCCCAGTGCGGTCCAGTTCAGGCTGTCGGTCGACACTTCGATGAGCATCTTGCCCACATTGTCGCCACCTGCGGCTGTGCCAATGTGCGTGACCACATCGAATGGGCCTGCAAATGTTGTGCGGCTTTGAATGGCGCCAGTACAGCGTTCTCCACTGTTTTTGCCACCGAACTGAATGTCGTTGTTGATAATCTTGGCATGTTCCAGGATGTCGCCGGCAGTCTCAGGATTGTAGCCCTGATCGTTGCCAGGATCATTTCCTGCTGTAAGACTTTGCCAGATCATGACCTGTCCCTTTGATTTCACCTCCCAAGCGGGCTCGGAACCGTCGGTCGTGGTGGGCATGTAGTATTCATAGTCTTTTTCCGGATATACCGTGATTTGGTCACCGGTTACAGGGTCTTCCTTGGTTTCAATGGGTTCGGCTGTGGTGTCGTAGATGCTTGCACTGCTCTTGCCCCACGTGAAGTAGTAGACGGTGCTGCCCGATCCACCCATCTGCCAGTCGGCAGCGTTGGCGTCGAACAGGGCAATCTGGTCAATGCGCACCTTCGGGTTCTTTACGGTGATGCGCTTGGTGGCTGGTTCAGAGAACACCATGCCTCCGGCAACGGCAAAGGCAGTCAGTGTTGTGGGGGCCGTGACGATGATGGGCTCAGTGTATTTCATTGACTTCGTAGTGTCGTTGGTCTCTGTGAAATTGTACCACAGTACAACGCTGTCAGTAGCGCAGTTGAGGTCAACCTTGGTCTGCCCTTCTTCGTAAGCAATGTTCAGGCTGGGGGTGGCAGGCTGTGTGTAGATTTGTGCTGTAGCCTCTGCCACGTCGCTCAGCAGATAGCCGTCGGCAATGGCGATTGCCTTGAAGGTTGTAGGCTCGGTGACAATCAGTGTGTCGGTATAGGCTGCACTGGCCTCAGTAGGCAGGCTGCCGTCG
>Ga0326511_10005014_pt1 | contig 10488 bp, 9 predicted proteins | sample 0_2496_0518_D_FD_203701 | JGI IMG/M metagenome (GOLD analysis project Ga0326511, IMG submission 203701) | Bovine rumen microbial communities from UC Davis, California, United States - 0_2496_0518 | ecosystem: Host-associated > Mammals > Digestive system > Stomach > Rumen | place: USA: California... | reverse complement strand
AGTCAACTTATTCATATAATACAAAATCATTTTCTATTATTTGTATTTTTAAAAAGATTTCTTGATTTAAATTAAGATAAAGGATATAATTATCCTTTATCTTAATTTTTTTTTATTTTATAAAAATCGTAATAAATGATTCTTCATAGATATATTATATTTATGAAAATAATATAAATCGTAAATAAAAATAAAGGAGGAAAAAATTATGATGTATGTATTATTTGAATTAAACAAAGTGAACAAAAAAGATAGTGAAAGAGTTCACTTTGAAATAAAAGAGTTCAATTCTAGAATGGATATAGAGGAAGAGATTAGAGTATATGCAGAAAGATTAGTACAACTCTTAAAAAAAGAATTTCCGAAAGCTGAAATGAACTTTAAAGTACCTAGAAATATTGATGAATGGTACGAATCTGGAATGGGAACTATATATTATGTATATGTATTAAGTTTAGGAAATAGTTATTCATTAAGAGTAACTGTTCCTATTTATTAAAAAGAAAGGTTACTTAATGTAACCTTTCTTTTTTTTATTTTATTTTAAAATTAATTCTTTACACAAAGATTTTAACTGACTTGGTTTTAATTTTAAAATATTCAATGTACTAAATGTCTCTAAAAGAGTATAATATGAAAGACTTTCAGCAAAGATCATATCTAAATTCATTTCAATATCTTCACTTATTAATCCTTCTTTCTTTTCCTTTAAGAATTTATTAGATACATTCATTTCAATACTTCTAAATAATGAAGTATTCTTCATTTTATTTGGCTTTCTAAGTGTTGTTCTAAGATAAAAACTTTCTGATTTAGTTTCTTCTTCATCTTCTTCTGATTCTTCATCTTCATCTTTAGAATCTTTTTCTTTTTTATCTTCTTCTTTAGAATCATCTTTTTTATCTTCATCAGAATTTATATCTTCTTCTTTAGAATCATCTTTAGAATCATCCTCAGATTCTTCTTCATCATCTGATTTAGTTTCTGTTTCTCCTTCAGTATCAGTAGTTTTTTCACTACTATCTGTTTCTACATCTTCACCACCATTATCAGCTGATGCATCATCTGCTTCAGTAGAAGCTTCTTCTTCTTTTTCTTTATCAGTTTTAGTCTCTTCTTTAATGTCATCATCATCTTCTTTTTCATTTTCTACTTTTTCTTTTTCATCTTTAATAGTCTTAACTACCTTGTCTTTTACAACTTCAGATACATCTTTTTTATCTTTTTTAGTTTCTTCATCAACTTTATCTTTATCTTCTTTAGTTGCTGTTTCTTCTTCTTTTTTCTTATCTTTCTCATTTAATAATGCATCTTTATCTACTTTATCATTTTTAACACTATCAAATGTTATATTTTTTTCAGCTTTATCTTTAGCAACTTCTTCACAGATATTGAAAAGATTTTCAACGAAAATAGAAGAATCATTTTTTATTTCATCCCATGAAATACTTCCATTTTCCATTAAATTATTAAATGTATCATTGAAAAGATTATGAAGGTTATTTTTATTCATAGATTTAAAATATTCATCTATTAATAAACTTTCATAGAAAATATCAAAAAGACTTTCCTTAAATAACTTTTCAGAAACCTTTTTAATAGAATTTCCTCTTCTTCTAAAAACTTCTCTTCTAATATTAGATGAAGATACAGGTCTATTTGTAAGATGTTCTCTTGTATTACTTAAACCTTCTTCAAATAAACTTACATGTTCAATACCACTAGATTTTTCTTCAATTATATTTCTACCTTTTTTATATAATTTTTCTTGATTCTTATCAGTAGTGATTTTATTATTAAAAAGCATTATATATGTCCTTCCTTTCTTTAAACTATATATTCAATATTTATATCAGGAGTAAATATAGCTTTACCACTTTCATCATATGATAGAACTTTATTTATATTTACATACTCTGGTACATATTTAATTATCTGTTTATTAGATAATTTATTAAAGTCTGTATAATTATTCTCAATTATCTGTAAAGATGAATCCATTCCATTGAAGCCTAAGAATTCTATATATACTATATATTCAAAAGTTTCTGTCATTCTTCTAATAAGATCACTTACATAAATATATTCAATAGCATTTATAACATTTATTGATTCAACATACTCTGTAATAAAACTCTGTATTTCATTTTTAATACTTTCTGTAAGTTCAGTATTTAATTTAATTACAAGATTAATTGAAATATTAGTAGAACCAAGAGGTAATTTTTCTCTACCAATAGTAAAGTATTCACTTTCACCATAAGTATTATAAAACTTCATATCAATATCAAAATTATTTTCTATAAAATTAAGAGTTCCTTGAAGTTCTTGTCTAAGAAAATCTAATAAATTTATAAATTCTTTTAATCTATCTTCATCCTTTAAATAATCATATCTAAGAAGAGGAACACTTTTAATTTTAAATAAATTAGCATCTTCATTTCCAAATTCATCTGTATCAAATATTAATGTACTATACATAATATTATTTACATCTTTAAATAAAGAGACGTCTTTATTAGTTAAGAATAAAGTATTTAAACAATAATCATCAAATACTGAAGGCATATTTACTTTAATACCACTCTTATCTGTAATAGGAGTTCCATCTTCTTTTGTATAACCTTTAACAAATATTCCAAGTTCTATTACAATATTATCTGAAGGAACTGGAACTTCTTCATTTAAAGTTTCAATTCTAGTATCTACACTATATAAAGAATTTATAATAGAAATACAATCATTTTCATTTATATAATCTGAAGTTTTAATATTTCCTTCAACTTCTATAAATAAATCATCATCTGAAACTCTAAGAGGTATTCCATAGAAATAACCAAGATAATCTTCAGTAACTTTATTTTTTACAAAATAAACTATTTTTAAATCATAAGGTTTTTCTTCATATCCTGCAGGTTTTTCTTCATATATTTCTCTTGTAGTTTCATCATAATATACAAAACTTTCAAAACCACTTCCAATATTTAAATTAAAACTTACATTATAAATATTATCTTTCATTGCATTTCTATAAACATTAATAGAATTTGCAACAAATTCATCCATAATTTCATTATTAATATAATTAAATAAAAGTCCATAATTATCAAATACTGAATTTAAATAATATGAAACAAAATATGGATTAGTATTTACTTTCATAAGAAATGGATTAGTATATTTAAATCCATCTGATTCATTATTTTCAGGAATACTTGTGTAATACTTCCAATCATCAATAATTCCATATTCAGCTATATATTTACCTGCTTTAAATGAAAGTATTGTTGGTAGAATATCTTCTCTATAGTTATCAAATTGATTTACATTTAAATATAAATTTCCAGTAAATGTTGGAATGATTTCTTTTTTAGCATTTCTTAATAATAAAAATGCAGAATAAATTCTTCTTATTAAATCATCTCTCTTTTTAATAAATTTTATTCTAGAATTTTGTGTAATATTTGCAAAATAATAATCTAAATCATTTTCAGTAATTATATTCTTTCTAACAGAAAATGCTTTAATTGAATTATATTTAATTTCTTCAATATCCATTGCATTAGTTCCACCATAACTATTTCCAGATAGAAAAGCATAATGATATAGCTTAGAATATTCAGATACTTCTTCATCATTTTCTGTAAAGAAAGCAAAATCTACATCTTCTCCTTCATATTCAAAGTTACCATCTTCTCCTGCTGTTGTATATAATTCAACTACGATTTTAGAATTATATACAGGTTTGAAATAATTTGGATGAGCAGCAAATATTATAGAAAATGAAGTAGAACTTGTATATTCATAGAAACAGAATTTTTCATCTGAAGGTTTTATACTATCTACATAATATTTAGATAATTGAACTGGTTCAGCTTCTGTTCCATCAGGATTAATTCCATAATACCATACATTAAATGATGCAATATTACCTTGATAATTTACATTATATTTTATATTAGATACTAAATCTTCATTAGTAACTAAAAATTCATATTCTTTTCTTTCTGCTTGAAAGCCTATAAGATAAATAAATAAATACCATTCATAACCTTCACCTTCAGATATATTAAGTTGCTTTGTAGGAAGATAATTAGATACACTTCCTTCTTCAATAAATGGATTATCTACTGATTCAAAATCATATCTTACACTAGTATAATATCCTGAATTATTTATATCTTGATCTTTATCACTTTTTTTTATATTTATAAATAAATCATAAGGTAATGTAAAATTAAATTTATCTTCAACTTTTAAAATACTATTTCTATTTATCTTGATAGTTCTAATACCTGTTCTAGTATTATCAGTATTTTCATTTAATTTACTTTCCCATAATGAATTTAATTTAATAGCTAATGTAAAATTTACTTTAGCTGGTTTTGCATCAAAATCATCAAAATCTGCTAATGCTGAATAGGCATAAATACTATTTGGAAATACAGCTTTATTAGGATAAATTTCATTTGATATAACATTCATTGCGTTTACTGAATCTTCAACACTGTTTGAAGTTATTTCATTTACATATCCAAATAAACCTGCTCTTAGCATATTTATATCATCTACTACAAAATATTTAGGTGCTATATTATTTAGCCATTTATCTTGTATATTATATGTAGTACTATTTATTTTATTATTATCTGCCACGAGTTTATTACCTCCTTTTTAAATAAATTGTAATTTTCCATTTTTATCTATAAATGGAGTATTTCCCCAGTTTTTCTCTAAACTATCATCTAATACTGTACCAACATTATCACCAATTTCAGGAGTTCCAATTGTAATTTTATTAAACTCATCTAAAATTTCAGGATTCATATCTTCCTTAAATTGATATTGAAATTGAACATTAAGTTCTTTTATTCCATTACCTCCTCCAAATTGCCATGACAATGCACTATATGGAATATTTATCGGATAACAAGCAGTTAATTTACAATAATATATTATTTCATGACCATCAGGACCTAATAAAAAATAATAAATACTATTTGCATAATCTATTACTTTATTTTTTCTATGTTCCTCTGTAGGTACAAATTTTCCTAATCTTACATTATGAATATATTCAACCCATACTTTAAATAAATGTGTTACTCTCATATCAGCATATTCTCTAAAATTAAAAGAAATAGTACCAGCAGCAACACTTTCTAACATATGTTCAGGATTTACTATTTTTATTCCATAATAGTTTGTAAATGATTCATTTGTTTTTAATTGATTATCTATACTATCAAAATTTAAAACGGCATTGGATAAAATTGGCATAAAATTATTAGTTACTTTATTACTCGTACCAGATGTTGGTTTATAACTATAAGATAGATTTGATAATATATACTGTCCAAATACATTACTCGTACTTGAATTTGCCATCATATTTAAGTAACTATCTTTCTCTGAATTAATCCAAGTACTACTTCCCACTGTATTGCTATCATTAAAAGACATATCTGTTTTTGTAAAAAATACATATCCTATATTTGTTTGAAGAGGATCTTGATTATCTATTAATCTAAATCTATTAAAGTTATGAAAAGTACGATTATCAGCACCATACGAATATTCACCAAGATCCATATCAACTTTAAATCTACCTTGATCTATTTTATCAAGTCCATCTTTAAAATCTTTTATTTTACCTTTATTATAAAAATGATATTCTCCTGAATTTTCTATAGAGACTTTTTCTTTATTTTTATCTTTAGCCAAATATTTCACCACCATTCATATTATAAATTATATTTTGTTTATAAAAATGTTTGATATTGATAAATTTTCATATTGTTTATCAAATATATATTATAAAATTGAATCTATATATTTATTTAATTAGACATGTTGGAATGGGGCTTTAATAAATATGATGATTCTAAAAAGTCAAATAATCTTTGACTTAATTTAATATATATGGATTCCTAAATTAATAGAAAGAAGGAATTTATGTATATGGGTTTACTAGATGAAATAGCAGAATTTATGAATACTGCAGCTAAAGGAAGCGACCAAATAATGGAAGAAGTTATGAGAGAAAGAACTTATGGTAAAAGCAATAATGATAATAAGAATAAACAAGTAAAAACAATTCAAACTAAAACCAAATATAAAAAGAAAATTAAAAAACTTAAAAAGAAAGTTAAAAAATTAAAGAAATTAAAGGACGAAATGTCATTGTAGGAATGATTGTTTATTTATTTGTCTTCTTATTATGCCCCACTTTCCAAGACATAGGGAAGTATATTTATTATACTTCCCTAACATTTTTATAAAAATATAATATTTTATAGAAAGGATGTCGACAAATGATAAAAGGTACAGAATTAAAAGATCTTCTTTTTTTGATTTCACAATTAAAAAATAAAGATGCTCATATAAGAGAAGCAAATAAATCAATATTTAAAAAAGCATCTTATGCTATATTACAGTTTCCTATAATAGCTAGTGATTCATTATCTATTGATAGTCTTATGATTGTTAATAAATCATTAGAATTAAATTATTGCTCTTATGTAAGAGTAGCAATGGGTCTTAATAATGTAGTAACAGAAAATGAGATACGAAAATATATTAAGCAATTTCATACTAATGATAATCTTACAGTTGATGATAGATATAATACTAATATGGATTTTAATTATGCATTAGATGATTTAGTAAAAAAAGATGATTCTATTTATACATTAAGTAATGAAGATGTTATTTATCCATATACTGAAAATGAATTAACTATAGATAGACTTGGATTAAATAAAGATAATTTAAATTCATCTACTTTAATTAGTGAATTTAAGAGAGATGAACATACTAATTTATTTACTGAAGCTAAAAGAAGAAATAATGCTACAACTGATACTATATATTACGATAATAGTAAAAAAACATCAACTAGAAATACCACTATTATAAATAATACTTCTACTAGAACTAGAGAATATAATACACCTAAATTACTTGATAGTGAAGTTAAAAGAACTAATGACTTAGAACCAACAACATTTGAATTATCTCTCTATCAAGAAATAGATGGTGAAGTAATTAATAAAAAAATTATCTTAGGTGTCAAAGCAACTACTCATAAAGTAAATTCTGAAGTTATGGTAGATAATATAGTAAAAAGTATTGATGAAAAGAAAGGATTCTTTAAATTTATTCAATGGACAACTGGAGAAATTAAATTCTTTAAAGATTATCTTTTATGCTTAGATAATATTAAACAAAATGCTTTGAATTATAGAAATAATAGAAATGATGAAGCATGGTTTAAAGCATTAAAGAATAAAGCTACTCTTTTAAAAGTAAGAAGTAATTTCCATATAAATGATACTTTAATACCAAATTCAACTATTGTAATTTCAATGGATGAAGTAGATTATATTAGAAATAATTATAATATTGATCTTTATAAAGACTACGGTATATTAAAGAAACTTATGGATATTTATTGTCTTATAGGTTTTGTAATTGTAGATGAAGCATCTGAAGTTGCATATTTCTACTTTGATGGTGATAAGAGATATCAGATTCATACTATAAAATCATTAAAGAAAAACAATCGAGATAGTGTAGATGATATGAAAGCTTTAGTTTCATTAATGTCTCATTAAGAAAGTAGGTGAAAAGATGTTTTATACTCAAGAAAATTTAGTTAAAGATTTTTATATACAAGAAGGTAATGATATAATTAGTTATCAAAAACTTTCTGAAGACCAAAAAGAAATGTTTAATAAAGAAATTGTAAAAAGATTAGTTGATGAAATAGAATCTAAGAGTCAAAATTTAGATACAAAAATTATTGATGATTCTAAAGGTGATTTAACTAAATTAACTAATTATTCTTATATTAAAGATAGTATTGATTTACTTAATAATATGCAAACAGTTTCAAATAAGAAGATACCATATTTTGATATTATAAGTAATGCTCATGGAAATATTATTAAATTTAAAGATGATTTTGAAAAAGGTTATCGTTATAACAAAAATTTAATAAAGATTTTTTATTCTCAAATTACACTTGCTTTAATTTCTTCCATAAGTTTTACTATTGCAACATGTGTTGATTATATTAAAGATCCTATGGGAAATTATCAAGCAGTTCTTAATTATAATGCAAATATTAGAAATAATTATCCAATAGTAGAAATAGATGCATTAGAAAAATTTAATTTAGCTGCTAATAATGGAGAATTAGCTCAATTCTTTGAAGTTACTATTTCTAGTAAAATTAAAGAATCTGTAAGTGTTATTACATTAGCTGGTATAGGAACAATTTTTTATGGAATATTTAAAATAGAATAGATACTGCAGATTATTTAAGATTACAAGCTAGTTTCTTAGAATTTAATATAAATAAAAATAAAAATTCTGTAAATTATAATAAAAAAGCTATGAAGAAACAAGAAGAAGTTGTAAAAAAATTGAATAAATTAGCAGATAAGATTGATGTTAATGAGAAAGTTAATAGTAAAAAGACTAAAAATGAGATAGAAAGACAGAACAAAGATATAAGTAATAAAATTAAAGATAATTCATCTAATGATGATTACATAGATGAAATTATTTTATAAATTTATGAACTTATTAGAATTTCTATTATAAGAATTTCTATTTTATATAACAAATTAATATCTAATATCTAAAAAAAAAAATAAAAGAAAGGAAATTTGAATTATGTTTTTTAATGAAAGTTTATATTTAGAAGACGAAAATCTTGATGTAGCTGACACAAAAGAAGAAATGTCAGATGAAGAAATCGAAGAAGCTGCTGATTCAACAATGGAAGATCCTATTGAATCATCTGAAGAAGTTGTTGAAGAGAGTTATGAATTTATGCTTGAATCACAGGAAGCTTATTATAATCTTAGAGAAAAAGTAATGAAAATTGAACATACTGCAATCATGAAATCACAGGATGGTTTAATGAGTGAAGCTGCTGTTATGTTAAGTGAAGCTAAGAAAGGTTTCGTTAAGAGAGTTAAAGAATTTATTGCTAAGATTAAAGCAAAGGTTCAGGAATTAATTCAGAGAATTATGAAGTTCTTTAAGAAGATTGCAGAAAAGGTAAGAAAGATTACTGGTTTAAAAGATCCATCAAAGGATAATCCTGAAAGAGAAATTATCACTGGTATTAATGGACCTTCAGCTATTAAACAGCTTGCAAAAGTAGCTCAGAACTCAAATAAGATTCTTACTAATGTAATTGGTGAAGCTTCAAGAATGAAAGATGCTATGCCACGTCGTGAATTTTCAAGTTCTACAAATGAAGTATCAAAGGATGATCTTAAAGAATATAAGGATACTTTTAATAAAGAATTAGAGAAAGTTAAAGATATGAAAGATTCAATCAAATCTTTCGCAGATAATAAATTAAAGGTTAAGAAAGTTAAAATCACTAAGTCAATCCTTAATGATAAACTTAAGACAGTTAAAGAATATAATAAGGTTGCTAATGATATAGAATTTATTAGTAAGTATACTTTAACAACAGTTCAGGCAGCTATGGATAAAGCAGCAGATGCTGAAAAATTAGCTGAAAAGTACAGAGACGATCATAATATGAAAGCAAATAATGTTGATAAACTTGCAGCTTTATTACTTAAAGTAGCAAATAATGCTCATGATGTTTGTACAGCAGCTACATCTTCATGTATGAAGATCTTTAATGATGCTAATAGACTTGTAGATAGTTTTGTTATCATTAAATAATTAAAATAATTGTAATAGTAACAATTAATATATAATAAGTATAGGTAGATTAATCTACCTATACTTATTTTAATTTTTAAATTTTATTTTTCTTCTAAAATTTAATATTTAGATCTTCTTTATCTGGTCTTTCAGATAGTCTATAATAACCCAATGCTGCATCACATTCTATATATCCTTTTCCTTCAGCTTCTTCTTTTCCTTTATTATAAATTTCATTATATGATTTATAATAAATATTATCTTCTATAACATCATAATTTTTTTTACTAACATTAAAAAATTTATCATTATCTATTATTCCAGTATCTAAAAATATAAATAAATCTTTAGATGGACAATAATATATATCACATAAATATCCACTACCAACACCATTTTCACTTATCTCAGTTACAAATATAATTGGTTGATTATTTAATTTATTACAAATATCATTTAATATTTTTTGAGTTTCTTCATTTTTTCCATATAATGTATATATAACACCCATATCAATAGTTTTACATGGAATAAGTTTACCCTTTGATAGTTTAATAAATTTATTTTTATCTATTTTATTATAATATAAAAATAATGTAAATATTTTAAAAGAAGTAAATCCAAAATTATTAATAGTATCTAAATCACATTTATCTTGTTTAATTTTTTTAATTATAAAACTCTCATATTTATATCTTTTTTCAGCTTTAGCTAATTCTTTTTCTTTAGAAATACTATTTTTACTTTTTATTAAATTACTTTTAATTCTTTCATATTCTTTTCTTTTTA
>Ga0326511_10005013_pt1 | contig 10489 bp, 9 predicted proteins | sample 0_2496_0518_D_FD_203701 | JGI IMG/M metagenome (GOLD analysis project Ga0326511, IMG submission 203701) | Bovine rumen microbial communities from UC Davis, California, United States - 0_2496_0518 | ecosystem: Host-associated > Mammals > Digestive system > Stomach > Rumen | place: USA: California... | reverse complement strand
CCATCAGTATGCGCGAGGCATTGCAAGTCGCTGACTTGGCTGTCAAAATCAAGCAGCGCGGCAACAATCCCTACCCTCCTATCAATGTAATTCTCAGCGGCGACACCCGCAGGGGAATGTATTGGGCGAATCTGCTGGATGAGTTGCTGGGCCTCCACCTCAAAAGCCTGCCTTTCTCCAAACTCTACAGCGGCAAGCACTATGATGGCAAGGGTCTCTTCATCATCGCCTCCGACCTGCCGGTGGCCGAGCTGAAAAGGGGCTTCCCGAAACTGTACTCTGATGTCATACTCCTGAAGGAAACTTCTTTGGGAGTATGACTCCTTTAATTACAAGCAATTATCTGTATGACGATTAAATAAGAATTAAAATGAAACTATATACAGCACCCAAAACGACAACCCTTGAAGATGGGTCAATCAAAATCAATGTTCAGGCCATTACACCCGAATACATCGAAAACCACATTAAGAATATCGAGGCCGTTGAAAAAATGGACATTGAAGAAGTTATCCGAGTTGTCCGTGGAAGCAAAAATCCCAACGAGGCAAACAACTCACTTGTATCACGATTTAATATCACCCATCAAGTGGCAGACTTTATTCTCAATATGGAACTTTCAGAAGTGAGTGAGTATGTTGGGAATAAGGTGTTCTGTGAGGCCGAAATCGAGAGATGGAATGCACTGCGAGAAATTATACAGTAGAAATATTTAGCTGATTGAGAATAAATTCGTATCTTTGCATCTTGAAATTCAAGTCATTCAGTAGGATAAAGGGGCTACCTGACTGAATATTATTTGAACAGCTCCCACAATAACAATGACAATGAAACTGAGCAAAAGACAAATTTCTGATACCTTATTAAGTATGCTTGATAAGGGAGGCATTTATTATGAAATCACGGAAATAGTAAAAACCGACCCTTATCTCGACATGGAGATGCGAGGAAATACCGGAGTCATTGTCTATTACCGAGGTGGAAAAATTTTAACCATTGATGAAAAGAAAGGATTAGTGGGATTAGATAAAGAATACTATCGTGGAACTACAATAGAGACTATACTTCCGAGCACCAACAGTATTTTTGATTATATCTGTAAGGCCAAACACATCATGGATATATACGAGTGTAATGTCAAGAGTAAATTGGGAGAAAAAGAGATTCAGCAAAGAGTGGTTTATGAGAACAACTTATCTGTAAACGCCGATAATACTGATTACTTTATTGCAGATATTGAATGGGCTGATAATAATCTTTTAGGTGGACGGGCTGATATTGTTGCTTTTCGGTGGAATCACATGGAACACAGAAAGAGGGTATTACAACTAACCATAATAGAGGTAAAACAGGGTGAAAAGGCAATAAAAACCAAAGAGAAAGGGAATCCTGGTCTAAAGAAACATTATGAAGATTACCAGGCGTTTAAGAGCGACAAGGAATACGCTAAATCCTTTGCAGATGATATGCTTGCCGTTCTTCGCCAAAAGCATAAACTTGGACTAATAAAAGGGTTAGACATGTTATTCACTAATGGAAAGAAAGACTTCACCCCAAAGATTGAAGAAAAAATAGATTTTGTTTTTCTGCTCGCAAATTATCATCATTATAGTGATGAGTTGAAAGAGGAATATGAGTCATTACCCGATGAATGTAGATTCTATGTATCTTCGTTTATGGGCTATGGATTATATAAAGACTTTATATTCAATAAGAACGAGATACGGAATTTATTTCCTGTAGTTTTTAACCATGACCATCACAATTCATCGCGGAATTAACCAGATAGGCGGGTGTATCACGGAGATTTCATCCGACAACGACCACAAGATCCTGATAGACCTCGGCCACAATCTGCCAGAGGGAGATAACCATAACAACGACCCGCTGGAGAAGGCCGAGAACATCGACCCCATCCTCAATGGCGTGGATGCCGTATTCTACACCCATTCCCACGGCGACCACGTTGGATTTGAGGCTTATGTGGCAGACAAAAACATTCCGCAATACATTGGGAAACTGTCAAAAAGACTAATGCTGCTACAACGAGGCAACATTCTATACTACCATCCCACTCCAGAATTGAGAGCCAGTAAAAAAGCCATTGAGGGCTTCGTAACCTATAGGACAGCAAAACCCGTGAAGGTCGGTGATATTACAGTTACTCCGTACTATGTAAGCCACTCCTCCCCAGATGCCTATATGTTTGTAGTAGAGTGCGATGGATACGCCGTGCTGCACACAGGTGACTTCCGTGACCACGGCTATCGCGGCAAGGGGCTGAAGCCTACAATTCAAAAGTACATAGTTCCTCGCAAAATCGATGTGCTTATCACAGAAGGCACCATGCTTGGACGTGACGATGGCCGTATGATTTCGGAGGCGCAACTGTGCGAGCAGGCCACAGAACTGATGAGGAAGTACAAATATGTCTTCTTCATGTGTACCACGCAGGATGCCGACCGTATATCTTCCATCAATCACGCCACCGACATTGTGAAAGGGAGACGGATGCTTGTGGACGGATACCAATATAAAGTGCTTGAAGCATTTGAGGAGGAGTTGGGACAAGGGAAATACTTCCGCTACCAGTATAACCGCAAGTGCTATTACCGCAAACATTGGGATTACGTGCTTGACAAGGATTGCAAGAGAGGCTTCACCATGCTTGTGAGGAACAATCGCAATATGAGGAAGAGCCTCGACGAGATGATGCCGCTTCTGGACAAGGAGCAATGCTGCCTGGTGTACTCGCAGTTCAAAGGGTATATAGACCCCAAGCATACCGCCTTCATGCAGAGCGCATACGATTTCATCCATTCCTACGACTGGCATTTTGAGTATCTGCACACCTCTGGCCACGCATCACGCGAAACCTTGGAGATGGTATGCAAGAATGTGAACCCGAAACTGGCCATCATTCCCATACATCGCGAGGCACAGAGCGACTTCCGAGAATTGAACTTGTCGCAGGATCTGAAAGGCCGAGTTGTAACCACAAGTACCACAACAGGCGGAGTGAAAATCGTCATTAAATGAAGATTCTCCACCTCTCCGACACGCACGGCAAACATAGAGAACTCACCAATATGCCCTACGCTGACATACTGGTGCATAGCGGCGATTTCACTATGGCTGGCGGTGATATGGAAGCCCTTGACTTCATAGAATGGCTCTGTGATTTACCCTACAAGCACAAGATTTTCATTGCCGGCAACCATGATGATTGCATGTTGGATGCCACGTTGGAAGGTTTGCCGGATGATGTGCATTATCTTTCCGATAACGGTATAACCATTGATGGTATATCATTCTACGGCACTCCTATGTTTGTTACATTCGAGGATGAGGATTTGAAAGAGATAGAGCATTACGAACAGATTCCAGACAACATTGATATTCTGATAACCCATCGCCCTCCTCTTGGTATTCTGGACAGTATCGATGACAAACTGCATTACGGCAGTTCCATTCTACTGGATAAGGTCTCTAAAATCAAACCCAAGATGCACCTATTCGGACACGTTCATGCCACATACGGGACAATTGACTGGAAAGGAATAACATTCAGCAATGCTGGTGTTACAGATTGGAAGTATGATGTTCGGTACGCCCCAAGGTTGCTGACATACTAAAAAGAGGCAGTCAACTCGTGACCGCCTCGCTTCACATTAAAAAATAGGGTTTATGAAAAACCTTTATGTATAAAAAACGCAACTATTCCGATAATATTGTATCTCGAAAACCAAGAAAAAAAGCGGCACCCTGAAAAAGAGTGCCGTTTCTTGTTTGTGATATTGTAACTTCCGGTGACATAATTACGTGAGATTACCCGTTTTATTGTGTTCACGACGACCTCAATTGCATACCCCTCGACTGCATATCCCTCATAATGTTCTTGATGACGTGCAACTCCTCGGTGTTCGTCTCAATACGCTGCACGCTACCATAGATAGCCGCCACCGTCTGCTGTATGATAATGGTGTTGTCACGGATGGAAGCCGTATCTTCCTGGATGGCCGTGGCACGGCCTCCGAGGTCGTCGATGCTCTCCTGCGAGGCTTGCGCGAAACCCCTCGACGAGGCCGTGCGGTCGCTGGCGGAATCCTCCAACCCAATACCTGCAGCATTAAGTTGATTTAGCAGACTCTGATACAACTCCTTTGCACCATCAATCTGCGTCCTCAACCCATCTGCAAGACCCACAAAAGCATCATTGGTCCAGATGTAGTTTCCAAATTCATCCTGGTCAAGTCCAGCATTGGCGGCATAGTCTTGGAGATACTTGTTAAGCCTCTGCATCAACGGCTGCACAAACACGGTCTGCGTGACCATGTTACGAATCATATCATCAATACTCTCATTGATTTTATCGATAGCCGCCTCGAAATTGGTTCCAAACTTCTTGAAGATGTCAAGCCACGTATTCACAATACTTTGGAAGTCGGAGCCTGCCAGACTCTCAAACATATTCCTCAAAGAATCCGTCATCTGGTATTCTATCTCGCGGATATTACGAAGAGCCTCCGCCGCCTTTTCCTCGTCACCGGCCAGAAGACTTGCAAGATACTCGGCTTCATAGATATTCTTGTTAATCTGTAGAGCTTGGTTGTTGAGATTGAATAGGTTTGTACTGTCGAATGAGTTATCCCAATAGGCTTCCTCAAACTCCTTTTTCAAAGCCTCCAGCCTTTCATACTGATTCTGCACGTATCCAGCAATAGCCCATCCTATACCGTTGGCAATGGAATAATCCATATTGCTTCTGGTGAAGTCCGAGTGAGATACAGAGTCTCCTATGGCCTGTAGAGCAGCATCAAATATAGTGTTGAAAATCCTTGCGCTAATATGCGGTATGTCCGTTCCGAACATAAAGTTACCAGTGCCACCGGCATCGTTGTACATCATTTCCCTAAGTCTCATGGCCGCTGCCGTGTAGTACATCTGCCATTCATAAGGCAAGGCTGCCGGATTGTTTGTGTACAACGCGCCCCACATACCATTTCCCTCCGGCGTTATTCCGTAGCCGTTTCGGTTCATCGCGTCTCTCCAAGCCCACGCGCTTCGGGTCGTGTTGAACCTATTCTCGTCAAGCGTATTAAAGAACTCCAGCATAGCCGAAGCGTAGTTTTTGTAGTCGAGACCCGTAATGGTGCCTGCCATCGACTTGACACTCGCGTTGATACTATTGATGCCAGACAGTATGTCGGACATATATGAGATAGATTCTTCCACACGGGCTTGATATTCCGCCTCTTTCTGCGCTTCGCTCTTGAAAATGGAAGTCAGCACCCCTTGGCCGATGCCCAGCACCGCACCGATGAGTGCACCCCATCCGCCTCCTATCTGCGCACCGGCGGCTGCATAGCCTCCGGCGGTACTGATGGTGTCGGCGATGCTCTGGAAGGTATCGGCCATCTTCTCCAGATGGGCGTTGTTGGTAGCCTCCGCGAACTCCCTCATGGCACTGGCAAGTCCGCTGGCCAGAGACGAAATTTTCTGTAGGCCGTTAAGAAGATACTCCACGCCCTGCTCCACGGTCTCCTTGCTATCGCCACTGAAAGCGTCCTTGAAGGCATCCTTTAGCGTGTAACCGCCCTTGCCCATCTGCTGTATCTCACGCTTGACCTTACGGACATTCTCGATGAACTGGCGGAACTCCGCCTCGGTGGTATTGCTGTCGCCATACTCGTTTCGGAACTCCTCCAAGGTCATCTTCTCCATCTGACGGAGTTTCTCGATGGCTATCTTGACATTGGCGTAGGTCTGCTCGGCAAAGACATCGCCGATAGAGTTTTCGATGAACTCACGCTGTATGTTCCTCATACTCTCGGAATACTGGCGTTCCAGTTCCTTGAGGGCGGCTTGCATGGCTTTTTTCTTCTTGGGGTCTGTCTCCACCATCATGGCGGACTGCAACTCCCTGCGTTTCTGCTCACTCTCCTCGGTGAGTTCCGTGACTTTCTGCTGGTATCCGGCATAGTCGCCTATGAGTTCGGCGTAGAGTTCCTTCATCTTGGCGCGGTACGCCTCATCGAAGAGCGCGAGCTGATCCTGCGTGGCCCCCTTCTCCTCCAGCACCTTGCGGTCTTCCTGGTAGCGGCGTTCAAGGTTAAGACGCTGCGACAGAAAGGACTGGCTCTGACCTATGGCCTCGCGCATGGCCTCGGCCTCCTGCTGCCGCCATTTGGCATCGGCGTTATCGCGGATGGTCTGTATCTCGTTGTATATCTCCACCATACCCTCGCGGTACGCCTCCAGTTCCTCGGTGGAGAGGCCGCTGTTCTCATCCACGGTCTTGTCGGCGGCGTAAGGGTTGGCCTTCTCGTCCTGGTCGGGATGCGCAGCAGCCCATTCTTTGGCTTTGAGTTCCTTCCACTTGCGTTCCTTCTCCTTCTCCTGCTCGTCAATCTGCGCCACCTCTTTCTCGTGATTGAGTTTGAGCTGCCGCAGAGTCTTTTTCAAGCCGTCCTCCATCGCGTCGATGCTTATCTGCTCGATGTCCCACTGGGTCTGCTGCTCCATTCTCGCCGTGGCCTCGCGGTAGGCAGCCAGTGCTTTGAGGTATTCCTTCTTCAACCGCTCGCATTCGGCCTCGTACTTCTCCAGCCGTTTGAGGTCGTCATTGTCGGGGGCTTCCTCGATATTGGCCTCTTTGAGTATCTCGGCGGCTTTCTTGGCGGCATCGGACTGCTTCTCAATGAGGTCGTTGAGTTTCTTTTCAGCCTCCTTGTACGCTTCCTCGTCCGCCTGGTAACGCCGTTTCGCCTCGTTGAAAGCCCTCACGCTGAACGGCGTGTGCAGCGCGTCGTAGTCCTGATAGGCGGGGGTGTTCCTGTTGGCCTCCAAGTCGTCGTACATGAACTGCTGGGCGGAGTTGTATCTGGTGGCGGCCTCGTCATAAGCCTCCTTGGCCTTGACATACTCCTTGGCGGCTTTCATGATGTCCTCGTCGAGAGAGGCGGCAATGGCGCGCTGCACCTGCGCGCTGACAAAGGCATCGGTGTTCTTGACAAGGAGGTTCTCCGCATCCGCCACGCTGTGGATGGACACGCCCAGGTCGTCGAAGGCTTTCTTGTTCTTCTCGATAAACTTCTTCTTCTCCTCCAGGGAGTCCCCTATCTTGTTCCACTGGTTCTGGAGCTTCTTTATCCCGGCCACGGGCGCGCTGCCCAGTTCGCCGACCTTCTCCTTGAACTCCTCCACGGCTTTCTTCGCCTCCTCGATTTTCTCTTTCTGCTCTTTCTGTCTCCGCACAAAGATGCCTATGATGCTCACGGCTGCGGTGGCTGCTGTGAGGATGAGTCCGAGGGGGTTGGCGCGCAACGCCGCCCACAACGCCCTGACGCTCACCGTGGCGGTGTTGGCTCCCACGGCGGCTCCGATGAAGGCGGTCTTGAGTTTCGACATCATCAGCATGAAGGCGGAGTTCTTCTGGAGCGTCCGCATCACGGTCTGCAATCCCATCATGGCGGCGATGCAGCCCTGCACCTTGGTCTGCACCTTCTGGAGGTCTTCGCTCGCCGTGCCGAAGATGGCCAAGGCACCCTGCACCGCGCTGAACCCTCCCACCAGCCCTTGCAGACCCGACACGGCACCCTGCAGGCCAGCGGTGTTGGTGGCCAGCAGTTGGGTTTCCTTGTTGACCTCGTTGATGGTCATGCCGAGGTCGCGAGCTTTGGCTTGCAGTTCCTTGTAGGCATCGGAGCCTTTGACGGCGGCCACGGCCATCTCGCCGCCCTGCTCCCTCGCGGACAGTATCATCTGCTGCATCTCGCCCCTGACCTGCATCAGTTGGGTGCGCAGCCGTGTGTGGGTGTTGCCGGCCTCCTCCGCGCTGTGGGTGATGTTCTTGAACTTGCCGTCCTGATCCTGCAAGGTGCGTGTGACCTCGGCAATCTCCTTGCCCACGTCCTTGTACATCCCTATCATGCCGCCCAGTTCACGCTGCCACTCTTTGAGTTCCATTGATTTGGCATCGTTTCCCGACATGAAAGCCTGCGCCGCAGCGTGGCCGAGTTTGTCGTATTCCTTCTGGAGCGTCCTGATGGCCTCCTGGTTTGCGTTGGCCAGTGGCTCGACCATAGCCCACGCCGTCTCAATGTCCTTGCCCACGGCGGCTATCTGCTCTCCCATCTTGCCCAGTTTGCCGCCGGACATCTTGGTCATGCTGTCGAGCCTCTCGCCCGACTGCTGCACGCTCTCCGTCAGGGCCAGCACGCCGCTCTGCGCACGGTCGAGACCGGCGTAGAACTCTTTCTCGTCGAGGCCGAGTCGGATGTAAATGTCTCCGCTGTTGTCGTTGTCCATCTGACAGTTATTTCATGTTGTTGATGAGTTGGAGGTACATGTCGCGGTTGCGCGGGTCTTGCGCGTAGAGGACATCCTTGCCGTCCTTTCCTTTCTGCTTCTTCTCCCCGTCGTCGAGGCTCGGTATCACCGCGCCGTAGAGGATGAGGTTGGCATAGGAGAGGTTATAGAGGATGTCCTTGAAGGGCATTCTGTACCATTTCGAGAACGACCCTACCGTTGCCCAGATGCTGTCGTTTCCGCTTTCGTCGCCTTGGTGATGTTTATCCCTGACAGGAAAGCGGTAAGCGCGAAAAAATCAGCCACCTGCATCCTGCGTATCAGCACCGTCATGGCCTCGTTGAGGGTACGCGAGGTGTGTCTGGCGAGGAGCGTCCGGCCTTTGCGCTCAATCCTACGGCGGCAGATAGCCCTTCCTATCCACCCGAACTGCCCCCACCACGCACCGACGAGCATGATGGCCACTATCCTGCCCACGCCGCCGCAGTCCTTGGCATAGCGGAGGGTCTTGGTGATGATGTCCATCTCGCTCTTCGCCGCCATGTCCGTGGGCAACTGGCTTATCTCCGCCGAGAGCATGATGAGTGTCGCCGCCGTGGGCTGCGCCACACGGTAGGTGCGGTGTCCTATCTGAATGCGGCTGTGCTGCTGGAGGATGACATTCTCCGTCTGCCGCTCTATGGTCTCTTTCTTCATTGCTGTTCCTTTCTTTGAAAAAAGGGACACCCCACGCGAGGATGTCCCCCATCGAACTTAATACTATGACCGAAACGCTGACGGCTCGTTTAGAAGGATTTCAGCACGACGCCGTCCATCCTGACCTCCGTGAGCGAGCCTGCCGAGGTGACACCCTCGAAGACGGCTTGCGTGGCCGTGGAGCTGCTCTTCTTGGTGAGGCCGATGATGTTGTTGCCCACCTTGATGGTGGCGGAGATGGTGCTGTTGAGATTGGTGCCGGTGACGGTGAGTTCCGCAGTACCAGCCGTAAGGGTGGCCGGAGTGTCGCGCTCCTGGGTGGCCACGACGGAGCTGCCAACCTTCAGGGAGAAGCCGCTGGCCACGGCAGAGGAGGCCGTGTAAGGCTGCACGGTGTTCTCGCCCTCGGCGGGAACGAGACCCATGACGGTGTAGGTGTAACGCCAGCCGTCGGTGGTGTTGTACTCCTGCAGGGCCTTGACGGTGCCTTTCTTGATGAGGATGCCTGGGCAGGTCTCGTCCTCCACGGGGATGACGCGCACGGCGAAGAAGCCTTGCACCACACCGTCGTTGTCAGCGAAGGGCAGCGGAACGCCCTTCTTGACGAAGACTCCCACGGTGAGCTGGTAGGTGTTCTTGCCAGCCAGTTTGTCGATGACCTGACCGCCCTCAATCTTGGCCTCCAGGTCGGTGCCCTCGTTGGTGGTCAGCACCACAGAGCCTTCTACAGGCTCCAGTATCTGACCCCAGGTGCCGGTCGTCGGGAAGGCGTTGCCACTCCAGCGGAGATATTCCACACGGCATTTTCCAAAGTTTACATCCATAATGTTTTTCCTTTCTTTTGGTTATTGGTTAATGGTTGATTGTCAATAGTGTTCGTTGAGCAACTTAATGTCCATCTTGAGCGACACGAAATGCTCCTTGATGTCTGGCTCTTTGAGGGTGGTTATCATTCCCGACGGGCGGAAGAGGATGCCCGTGGCCTTGGTGAGGGCTTTCGGGAGGGTCGCAGCCCATTGCTCCAGAGTGTCGGTGCGGCGTTTGTCTTTGAGGACGGCTCCCCTGGCCACCGTGATGTCGGGAACATAGACGTTGACGAGGCACGACCCTTTCTGCACCTGCTTGTTGTCGCCGGTCAGCGACCGCACCACGATGTCCTCCTTGTTTGGGTCGTTGCCGTTCTGGGTGGGGCGCATACCGCTGTAGTACACCTCGCCAGTTATCGGCAAGACCATCGCTTTGAGGGCGTTGTACAATATGGTTTCCAGTTGTCCTCCCGTCATAGTTGCATCTCGCTTATCAAGGAACTGACTATTTCGTCCATCCTGAACCGCGCCCCGTCCAGCACCACATGACCGCTGCGCTCCACATAGAGGGCGTAGCGCATACCGGCCACGACGATGAGCGTGGGGCTGTCGGTGGAGAGTTCCGAGACGGCCTTGTGCAAGGCTGCAAGTCCTTCACTCTCACCCTCTCCGCCGCC
>Ga0326511_10005012_pt1 | contig 10490 bp, 10 predicted proteins | sample 0_2496_0518_D_FD_203701 | JGI IMG/M metagenome (GOLD analysis project Ga0326511, IMG submission 203701) | Bovine rumen microbial communities from UC Davis, California, United States - 0_2496_0518 | ecosystem: Host-associated > Mammals > Digestive system > Stomach > Rumen | place: USA... | reverse complement strand
GGAGATAATCCTTTGCTAATTGTCCGAGCTTCTCGAACTGCTCAATCATTGGCGGTATAATTAGGAAAACAATACCTGATACAATGGCAATCACTACAATCAGTGTCAATAGGATACTGAGTGCTCTTGGTAAATGAATACGCCGCTCTACAAATTTTACGCAAGGGTAGAGCAGGTAGGCAAAGAACCAAGCAACAAAGAAAGGCAGTAAAACGCTGCTAAGATAGTCAATGAGTAGGAGAATAGATATGATAAGTAATCCACATCCTATCCATCTTACTAAACGGTCAAGGGTGATAGTCTTTTCTCTCATTTTCTTCAGATATAGCTTTTTGATAACATTCTCTACACAGTGGTTCATACTCAGTGGTCTCACCTAAGAGTACACGCTGGGTAGATTCTACCTTGCGATGACTCACGTAGGCCAGATTGCCACAGTTCACACAGATAGCATGCACCTTTGTCACATCGTCGGCTATCGCGCAGAGAGCAGGCATCGGACCAAAAGGTACGCCTTTGTAGTCCATATCCAGTCCTGCTACAATGACCCTTACACCTCTGTTGGCAAGTTCATTGCATACATCTACAATTCCCATGTCGAAGAATTGTGCCTCGTCGATACCTACCACATCGATATCGCTCGACAGCAATAAGATACTGGCAGAGGAGTCGATAGGTGTAGAGAGGATGTGGTTCTTATCATGGCTCACTACATCTTCTTCAGAATACCTGACATCGATGGCAGGCTTGTAGATCTCCACTTTCTGTTTCGCAAATTGAGCCCTTCGCAGACGCCTGATAAGCTCCTCCGTTTTGCCCGAGAACATCGAGCCGCACACCACTTCGATTCTTCCAGGACGGTGTGATTCCCCTGTTAAGTTTGTAGTCATATCTGCTGCAAAGTTACTAATTAAATTAAAAATTAAAAATTAAAAATTAAAAAATGTGCTAAAAGATTCAATTTTTCACTTTTTACTTTACACTTCTCGCTTCTATTTTGTATCTTTGCCCACTGTTATGGGTATTTTGTACATCGTACCGACCCCAGTAGGTAATATGGAGGACATGACTTTTAGAGCAGTCCGCATATTGAAAGAGGTTGACCTCGTGCTGGCGGAGGACACCCGCACTTCGGGTATCCTGCTGAAGCATTACGACATCCACAACCAGTTGATGTCGCATCATAAGTTTAACGAACATGGTACAAGTGCAGGCATCGTTAGCCGTTTGCAGGCTGGTGAGAATGTGGCATTGATTAGTGATGCAGGTACACCAGGTATTAGTGATCCTGGTTTCTTCTTGGTTCGTGAGGCTGTCAGGGCTGGTATTGAAGTACAGTGCTTACCAGGTGCTACGGCCTTCGTGCCAGCTTTGGTATCGAGTGGATTACCCTGTGACCGCTTTGCCTTCGAAGGCTTCTTACCTCAGAAGAAAGGGCGTCAGACAAAGTTAGAATCTCTGAAAGAGGAACAGCGCACCATGATTTTCTACGAATCACCATATCGATTGGTGAAGACGCTGCAGCAATTTGCTGAGTTTTATGGCGGAGACCGCCAAGTAAGTGTTTGCAGAGAAATCTCGAAGGTACACGAAGAAAGCGTCCGTGGCTCATTAACTGAGGTAATTGCTCATTTTACGGAGAAAGAACCAAAGGGTGAGATAGTGATAATTCTAGCAGGAAAAAATGAATAATATAAAAAGATAAGGTATGAAAAAGCTATTTTTCTTTGCTGCCAGTCTGATAATGCTGGCCAGTTGTAATGATGGAGTGAAAAAGGCCGAGGAGGCTGCACAGCAGCAACGTGATTCCTTGAACCAGATTATTGCTCAAAAAGACAATGAAATCAACGACATGATGACTACGTTGAGTGATATCGAGGAGGGCTTCCGTGAAATTACTGAGGCTCAGAATCGTGTAACACTCGCTAAGCAGGGTGAGGGTACAAACACCACCCAGCGCATCAAGGAAAACTTTGAGTTTATCCAATCAGTGATGAAACAAAACAAGGAACTGATTAACAAACTGAAGCAACAGGTACGTGAAAGTACAGTCAAAGGTGATCAGTTGAAGAAGATTATCGAGAATCTTACTCAGCAGATGGAAGTTAAGGACAAGCAACTGCAGGCTTTACGTGAGGAGCTTGACAGAAAGGATATCCATATTGCAGAACTTGATGAACAGGTTGCTACCCTTAATACTAACGTTTCAACTCTGACAGAGGAGAATACCCAGAAGGCAGAGACAATTTCTACACAGGATAAGCAGTTGAATACAGCTTGGTTCGTGTTTGGTACCAGCAAAGAGCTGAAAGAGCAGAAGATTCTTGTAGATGGTAAGGTGCTGCAGCAAAACTTCAATAAGGATTACTTTACGAAGATTGATATTCGCATCGACAAGGAAATCAAGCTTTATAGTAAATCTGTTAAGATGTTGACAACTCACCCTGAAAGTGCTTATACCTTGCAGCGAGATGTCAATAAGCAGTACGTGCTTCGCATTACTGATCCGCAATTGTTCTGGTCAACAAGCAAATATCTTGTAGTATTAGTGAAATAACAAAGAATCCCTCGCCAAACACTGACGAGGGATTTCTGTTTCTATCGTTTTGCTTTAAAGAAGGTTTGCATCAGCTCGCGGCATTCGTCTTCTAAGATGCCACTTACAACCGTTGCTTTGGGATGCATAGCATGAGGCGCTATGTCGTGGTAGCCTCGTTTTTCATCAGGAGCGCCATAAACGATACGTGGAATCTGTGCCCATCCGATTGCTCCTGCACACATCGTACAGGGCTCTACGGTAACATAAAGTGTACAGTCTGTGAGATACTTTCCGCCTAAGGTGTTGGCCGCTGCTGTGATGGCCTGCATCTCGGCATGGGCTGTTACGTCGCAAAGCGTCTCTGTCAGGTTATGGGCACGTGAGATAACACGGTCCTTACAAACCACGATGGCGCCAATGGGAATTTCATCTGCCTCAAAGGCTGTTTGCGCTTCTTCAAGTGCCATGCGCATATAGCGTTCGTCTTTTTTTTTCTGTTCTTCGTTTATCATGCTGCAAAATTACAAAAAAAATTGTATCTTTGCAAGCGGAATATGGAATTTAAGGTTGTTCATATCGAAGAAACGGATTCTACCAATCGCTGGTTAAAGGATTATTCTGCTACGCAACCAGTAGAAGATATGGTGGTTTGTGCTGATTATCAGACAGCAGGTAAAGGCTGTGGGGCTAACACTTGGGAGAGTGAACGAGGCAAGAATCTTACGTTTTCGATGTTGATTCATCCAAAAGGCATACCCGCAAACCAGCAATTCCATATTACAGAAGTCGTATCGGTGGCATTGTGCAAAACGTTGCAGCCCTATATATATAATAAGGTGGAAATCAAATGGCCGAATGATATCTATGTGGACGATAAGAAAATCTGTGGTATCCTGATAGAAAACCGTTTGCAAGGTGTGGAGATTAAGGATTGTATCATTGGTATTGGCCTGAATGTAAACCAGACGGTGTTTAAAAGTGATGCCCCTAATCCTGTTTCGATACGTCAGCTTACGGGTAAGGAAATAGATCTTAACGAGTTGTTGAAGGCCTTTCTGGATTGTTTCGATAAGGAGTGCAATAACAAAACAACTTGTTTTGAATACAGAAAGATGCTGTTTAGGAAGGGAAAAGATAGTCTTTACAAGACTAAAACAACTTGTTTTACTGCAAGGCTAATGGATGTTTTGCCTGACGGAAGACTGCTCCTCGTGGATAAAGAAGGTCTGGAACATACTTACGCCTTTAAGGAAGTACAATTCATCATATAAAACTATAAAATTATGGCAAGATTTAAAAGAATTCTTCTAAAGTTGTCAGGCGAGAGTCTGATGGGAAAGCAGGGTTACGGTATCGACCCTGAGCGTTTGAGCGATTATGCCAAACAGATTAAGGAAGTGGCCGAAATGGGTGTGCAGATCGGTATCGTGATTGGTGGAGGTAACATCTTCCGTGGTCTTTCTGGTTCTCAGAAAGGATTCGATCGTGTGAAGGGCGACCAAATGGGTATGTGTGCTACTGTTATCAATTCATTGGCCTTGAGTAGTGCCTTAGGTGCCATTGGTGTGAAGAATCGTGTGATGACGGCTATCCGCATGGAACCTATTGGTGAGTTCTATACCAAATGGAAGGCCATCGAGGCTATGGAGGCTGGTTATGTATGTATCTTCTCTGCTGGTACAGGCTCTCCTTACTTTACGACAGATACGGGCTCTAGTCTGCGTGGTATAGAGATTGAAGCTGATGTGATGCTGAAGGGCACACGTGTGGATGGTGTGTATACCGCCGATCCGGAGAAAGATCCTACTGCCACAAAGTTTGAGGACATTACTTATCAGGAGGTGTTGGCTCGTGGTTTAAAGGTGATGGACCTTACTGCCATATGTATGTGCAATGATAATCACTTGCCCATCTATGTTTTCAACATGGACATCGTGGGAAATCTTAAGAAGGTGATGGATGGCGAACAGATAGGAACGCTCGTACACAGTTAATTGCACGGCTCTCGCTTAACCGTGGACTTCTTCAAACTCTACATATTCGCCATCGCCAGAGTTGAAGATTTTCTTTTCCTCATTGCGATCGTCGATAATCGTTACACCACTGTCGGTAGTTGTTCTGCGGGCAGTGGTTTCTTTTTGCTGTGGACCTTGCTGCTGGCGAGACTGACTCTGAGTCTTGTGGTTCTTGGCGGCATACTGCTGTGACTGGTTTCGACCATTCTGCTTGTTATTGCTACTCTTAAAATAGTCTTCACCAAAGGGATGTTTCTCTTTTTGTTCCTTTTGTTTTTCTTTGTGGTACCTATAATCTTCTGCCGCTTCACGTAATTTCCTTACGTTGCGATACATCAGATTGATAACGATCATAACCAAAATGGTAATGCCAATAAGGACGAAAAGGATAATAGCAAAGATAGGAGGCATAAAAAGACAGTTTTTTATTTGGATTTGTTAGTTGCCACAGACAGAATCACATACCATGCAATGATGGCAGCGAAGCCGCTCACTCTCAGGAAGAGCAGCAGAGGAATACACGATAGTACGAAAATGTATTTGATTTCATTGCCCTTCCATCCCCAATGTTTGAATTTTAGGGCGAACATAGGAATTTCGGCAATCAGTAAGTAACAACTAATAAAGGTTCCACCTAGTATAATCCACTCTAATCCCTCAAAACAGATTCCGTATTCCTGCAACCCCACAATCAAAGAACCCCAGAAGAGGGCGTTGGCAGGTGTCGGCAGTCCGATGAATCCTAATGCCTGACGCTCGTCGAGATTAAACTTGGCAAGGCGCAAGGCTGAAAAGGCGGCCATCACAAATGCTAGGAACGGAATGATGAAAAGGTGAATATGGAATGTGCAGAGATAGCTAAAGATGATGGCAGAAGGTGCAAAGCCGAAGGTGATGTCATCGGCCAGAGAGTCTAGCTCCTTACCAATAGGTGATGATACGTGAAGCAGGCGCGCAACCATGCCATCAAAGAAATCAAACACAGCACCCACTACGATGAAAAACAGTGCCAACATGAAATCGCTTTGAAATGCGAAATAGGTGGCTATGCAACCAGAAATCAGGTTGCAACAGGTAATCGTATTGGGTATATGCTTCTTCATGCCAATTTTGCAATTACAGTCTGGTCTCCAGTGGTGGGCTGTCCTATGGTAACAGTGGCCTTCGCTGTCAGTGGCAGATAAACATCTACACGCGAACCTAATTTTATAAAGCCCAGGTGCTCGTCGATATAGCACTCCTCTTCCGGTTTTGCATAAGTCACAATGCGTCGAGCCATGGCTCCTGCAATCTGACGAACCAGAACGTCTTCGCCATCGGGCGTGGTAATCATGATGTCGGCATGCTCGTTTTCCTCGCTAGCCTTGGGCAACCATGCCTTATGATAGTTGCCGTTCTGGTGGTGCACAAACTTCACCTTTCCATCTACGGGGAACCAGTTGGCATGCACATTTAAAGGACTCATGAAGATAGAGATCATCAGTCGCTTATCATGAAAATACTCATTTTCTTCAGCTTCCTCTACAACGACGATTTTACCATCGGCAGGGGCTACAACCAGTTTGTCGGTGTCGCCATTGAAGTAGCGGATAGGACAACGGTAGAAATTAAGTGCCATCATCCATGCTGCTCCAAAGATGACAATGAAGATCCAAAAAGGTATGGTGGCATTGAGACCGTACCATAGTGCAGAACCTATGCCAATCAGGGCTAGCATGCTCCATGTTAGCTCATGAGTTCCTTCGCGATGGATTCTGATTTTCTTCAGTTTCTTTATCTTTTCTCCCATCAGTTTTGATTCGATTGCTTCGTTATTGGGTGCAAAGGTACATAATTTTTACGTAAGTTACAAACTTTTCACGTTTTTCTTTTGGTATTCTCGATATTTCGATGTAACTTTGAACCACGAAAACCAAAAATACAGGCAAAAAATAATGGAAGATTTCATACATCTGCATGTACATACATATTATTCAATTCTCGATGGTCAGTCGAGCATCAAAAAGCTAGTAGATAAAGCTATTGGCGATGGGATGAAGGGTATGGCCATAACAGACCATGGAGACATGTTTGGCATTAAAGAATTTCACGACATCTGTAACGGTGTTAACAAACAACGCAAAAAAGAAGGTCTTGAGCCCTTTAAACCGATTTTTGGTTGTGAGATGTATGTAGCCCGTCGTGGTGATAAGAATCTTCGTGAGACGAGAGAAGACCTTGGAGGATATCACCTCATTGTGCTTGCTAAGAATTACAATGGCTATAAGAACCTTATTAAACTTGTCAGCAACTCATGGGTAGATGGCTTCTACAATCGTCCGCGTACCGACCATAAAGAGCTCGAGAAATACCACGAAGACCTGATAGTATGCTCAGCCTGTATTGCTGGTGAGGTACCTGCTAAGATTTTGAAAGGCGATATAGCTGGGGCTCGTGAGTCTATTGAGTGGCACAAGCGACTTTGGGGCGATGACTACTATCTGGAATTGCAACGTCATGAGGTAACTGATCCTAAGATTAGGGCTAATCGTGAAACATTTCCCTTGCAGCAGCAGGCGAATAAGGTGTTGATAGAGTTGGCCAAGGAGTACGGCATCAAACTCATCTGTACGAACGATGCCCATTTTGTAGATCGTGAAAACGCTGAGGCTCATGATCATCTGTTGTGTCTCTCTACAGGTAAGGATTTGGATGATCCAACCCGCATGCTTTATTCCAAGCAGGAATGGTTTAAGACGCGCCAGGAGATGAATGATATCTTCAGCGATGTGCCTGAAGCACTCTCGAATACTCTCGAGATTTTAGATAAAGTAGAGGTCTACAGCCTCGATAACGATCCTATCATGCCTTTCTTCCCCATACCTGAGTCATTCGGAACTGAGGAAGAGTGGCGCAAAAGGTTCTCTGAACAGCAACTATTTGAGGAATTCACGAGTGATGAGAATGGTCAGAACCCCTTACCCAAAGAAGAGGCTGAGAAGAAAATCAAGAAGTTGGGTGGCTATGACAAGATTTACCGTATCAAGTTTGAGGCTGACTACTTGGCAAAACTGGCTTATGAGGGTGCCAAGCGACGTTATGGCGATCCTATTCCTCAGGATGTCGAAGAACGTGTGAGGTTTGAGCTTCACATTATGAAAACCATGGGATTCCCTGGCTACTTCCTAATTGTGCAGGACTTTATCAATTCTGCTCGCGATGAACTAGGTGTGATGGTGGGTCCTGGACGTGGTTCTGCTGCTGGTAGTGTGGTAGCATATTGCTTAGGTATTACCAAAATCGATCCTTTGAAGTACGATTTGCTTTTTGAGCGTTTCCTTAACCCTGACCGTATCTCGCTTCCTGATATCGATACTGATTTCGATGATGATGGGCGAGGCAAGGTGCTGAAGTGGGTAGAGGATAAGTATGGTCACGAGAATTGTGCCCATATCATTACCTATGCCACAATGGCTACCAAGAACTCTATTAAAGATGTGGCCCGTGTTGAGAAGGTGTCTATCGCAGAATCAAACCGTCTGTGCAAGGCAATACCAGATCGTCTGCCCGATGGCCCTGACGGTAAGGCTACGAAAATGAATCTGCCTAATGCCATCAAATATGTACCCGAACTGCAAGAGGCTGAGGCTTCCACGGATATCCATCTGTCTAACACGATTAAATATGCCAAGATGTTGGAGGGTACCGTCAGGGGAACGGGTATTCATGCCTGTGGCTTTATTATCTGTCGTGATCCGATTAGTGACCATGTGCCAGTGTCTACTGCCGACGATCCTGATTTCAAGGGGGTTAAGACTAACTGTACTCAATATGATGGTCACGTGATAGAATCGACGGGACTTATCAAGATGGACTTCTTGGGCTTGAAGACACTCTCGGAGTTGAAGGAGGCTTGTGAGAATATCAAGCGTACCCGTGGTATTGAAGTAGATCTGGACACGATTCCCATCGACGACCCCAAGACTTATGAGCTTTATCAGCAGGGACGTACCATCGGCACTTTCCAGTTTGAGTCCGACGGTATGCGTAAGTATCTTCGTGAACTGAAACCCACAGTCTTTGAGGATCTTATTGCGATGAACGCCCTTTATCGTCCCGGTCCTATGGGCTATATCCCTCAGTTTATCCGTCGTAAGCATGGCGATGAGGCGATTACTTACGACATCCCCGTGATGGAGAAATATCTGAAGGATACTTATGGTATTACGGTTTATCAGGAGCAGGTGATGTTGCTCTCTCGCCTCTTAGCCGATTTTACCCGTGGTGAGAGCGATGCACTGCGTAAGGCGATGGGTAAGAAGAAAAAGGACATCGTTGATGCGATGAAGCCTAAGTTTATCGACGGTGGTGTAAAGAATGGTCACGATCCAAAGGTACTCGAGAAGATATGGAGCGACTGGGAGGCATTTGCTTCCTATGCGTTCAATAAGTCACATGCTGCTTGTTACTCATGGGTGGCTTACCAAACGGCATATCTTAAGGCTAATTATCCTGCTGAATTCATGGCTGCTATCATGAGCCGACGTCGTGATCAGATTACAGAAATCACCAAACTGATGGACGAGTGTAAGCAGATGGGTATTGCTACTTTGGGTCCTGATGTCAATGAGAGTTACGAGAAGTTTGGTGTAAACCATCATGGTGAGATCCGCTTCGGACTAGGTGCTATCAAGGGTATGGGCGACTCTGCAGCCCTGGCAATTATTGAGGAGCGCGAGAAGAATGGTCCTTATAAAGATATCTATGATTTCGCTCAGCGCGTGAACTTCTCGTCTGTCAACCGCAAGGCATTCGAATCGTTGGCATTGAGTGGTGGCTTCGATAGTTTTGGTATTCGTCGTGAAGACTATTTTGCTACAAATAATAAAGGTGAGCAATTCCTTGATACCCTCGTTAGATATGGACAGACCTATCAATTGGAGAAATCACAAATGCAGAATTCTCTGTTCGGTATGTTGGATGAGGAGATAGAGATCGCTTTGCCTCAAGTGCCCAAGAGTGATACTCGCTGGAGCGATGTAGAGCGTCTTAACAAGGAGCGCGACCTCGTAGGAATTTACCTCTCCGCCCACCCACTAGATGAGTTTAAAATTATTCTCGACCATCTTTGTAATACAAAGTGTGTCGAATTGGCAGATACTCAACAGTTGTCCGATCGCGAGGATGTAATTCTGGGCGGTATTGTCACAGCTGTGCGACAGAAGTTTACCAAAACAGGAAAACCTTGTGGCTTTATTACCATTGAGGATTTCTATGGTAGTGGCGAGATTGCTCTTTTCGGTGAAGACTGGGGACGTTGGAGTGGTATGTTCTCAGAGGGCTCTTCTGTTTATGTCACTGCTAAGATGCGTAGCCGTTTTGCCAACAGTAACCAGAAAGAGTTGAAAGTTCAGAATGTGGAGTATCTGCAGACAGTGAAAGAAAAAGCCATCGATAGCATCACGATCTCGATGGTATCTGAAGAACTCAACGAGCAGACGATAGCAGATCTCAGTGAGATTATCAGTGAGAATCCAGGTACAACCAAGCTCTTTTTCCAATTACGCAATGCTCAAGGCAACTATCGCGTGCTTTTGCGTAGTAAGGATTACACGGTCGATGTGAAACATACGCTCATCGATTATATCGAAAGCCATGAGATGCTCGATTACAGCATCAATTAATTTGTGGCACGCTATTTGCAGAAATGATTACAGATAAATATAGTATTCACCTTTAAAAAGAAAAAACGATGGAAGTAACGATTACAAGTGAGAATTTTGCAGGTCTGAAGACTGGTGATAAGCCTTTAGTAGTAGACTTTTGGGCAACATGGTGTGGCCCTTGCCGTATGGTAGCACCCATTATCGAGGAGCTTGCTAAGGAGTACGAGGGTAAACTCGTTGTAGGTAAGTGCGACGTAGAGGAGAACGAAGACCTTGCAGCAGAGTTTGGTA
>Ga0326511_10005010_pt1 | contig 10492 bp, 9 predicted proteins | sample 0_2496_0518_D_FD_203701 | JGI IMG/M metagenome (GOLD analysis project Ga0326511, IMG submission 203701) | Bovine rumen microbial communities from UC Davis, California, United States - 0_2496_0518 | ecosystem: Host-associated > Mammals > Digestive system > Stomach > Rumen | place: USA: California... | reverse complement strand
ATATTCAGATAAGGACATAAAAAACACGCCAATTAAAACACTGTATATGAGTACGGTAACGAATAATGTCATTTCGGCATACCTTCCCCCCTCGTTTCGGGCAAAGAACAATAGCAAGGACATCTGAGAGACAAACGCTACTACTGTACCTAATGCCATCAGATCAAAGGAAAATTGGTTTGTCCAAATGCCTATCAAGCTGATGGTCAGCAGTCCAATGATGAAGATGTTATGATGCCACTTGTACAACATTATCTTTTGATTTGGTTTCGTAACTGCCAATACCACCCCAATAGGTAGAGAGTCGCCTTTGCGCCCAGCAATTGTACCATTTTAGCTACACGTTGTGACTTTGGTGTAGAAGCATATTTCAACAAGTCAACATGTCGCTGTAGGATGTCAAATGCTGCAGCCTTTTCCTCAACTTTGAGTTGATAATAGGCATAACCTCTACTAACCCACATATCAGCAAGATAGATCCTTATGGTCGCTGCATTTTTGCAACCCATGTCACATTGTTCCTTCCAATAGGAAAATATCTTATCATAACTCTCGTAAACACGGAGGGATGCTGAGGTGCTGATGCTGTTTTCATGATGGTAATACCCGTAGAAATCCAAATTCAAGAAGGCAACGGTCTTGACGCATTGCCAAAGGTGCAAGCTCCAAAATACATCTTCGCTAATATACCCCAAGGGAAAATAGATTTCGTTGTCTATCAGAAGCATTCTTCGCACTAACAGGAAACAGGCACTCATCCGGAATTGTTGTGACTCAACAAGATGCGAGAACACAGATTTTGCATCAGGCATCGCTGCAATTCTGTCTATGTCATAATCTGCCGTAGTTGTTCTTTCATGACCATGCCAGATATGGATATTTTTGAATATGATCAAATCATTTCCATCATTGCCTTTCTGCATCAACACCTCAAGTCCGTTATCGAGTAACCATTCATCATCAGAATCCAAAAAAATGATGTATTCCCCTGTAGCCTGACTTATACCTGTATTACGAGCACCGGAAAGGCCCTGATTCTCTTGATGGATGACACGAATACGCTGATCTGAAAGGGCCAATTGGTCACATAATTCACCACTATTGTCCTTACTACCATCATCTACAAGAATTATTTCCAAATCCTTATAGGTCTGTCGGAGCACAGAGTGAACACAACGCTCAAGATAGAGCTTGACGTTATATACAGGTATGATAACACTTACTTTCATAATTATCGCTTGGATATTACTTATTCAATACGATATTATATATATTTATGATTTGTTTGGCAACCTGTTCCATAGGAAGTCCAAGATCAATAATTCGTTGTCGTCCTTTGGTCTTTCCCTGGAATGACAATGCCTGTCTCAGGCACGAGGCCACTTCATTTACATCATGCGAAGTAACATAGCAACCCTCCACGCCTGCCATGGCCTCTTCCACATCACCGACCCTGACAGCAACGACAGGCGTTCCACAGGCCATAGCTTCTTTGACTACTAGCGGTCCGCCTTCACGATGAGATGTCATCAACAAACAATCGGCTGCATTCATAGCGAGATTAACCTCATTACGAGTGTATCCGCGCATCTCCATGAGTTGAGCACCCTCAATTTGCGCGACTGCAGCTTTAGCCAGCGGACTGTTTTTTACTTTATTATCAAAAGCCCCGCCAAAGAACACGTATGTTCCGTTGGGATCCCAACCAAGGGTTTTTCTTGCAATAGAACGATCAATAGGAAGAAATGTGTTCATATTGATACCACAAGAGATGACACATTTCCTTAGCCCATTGTAGCCAGACTGTTCTAATAACCTTTTGGATACAAAAATGTTGTACGCAGAGAGTTTGATGGCTAATTTAGAAAAAAAGAGTGTTCGTCCACCCGAGTGAATATCGCTGCCATGATAGCTGGTAACAACAGGTACCTCACGCTGAAGATTGGCCAACAATCCACTCAATCCATAATGAGCATGGATAAGGTCAGGATGGTACTCACGAATCTTTTCTTTCAGCGCACTGATATTTGTCAGATATCCCCAAATACCTTTTCCATGGATACCATAATAATCAACTTCCACTCCTAATTGCTTAACAGATTCAACTTGCTCGGTAATGAAAGTTGTATATTTCTCCGGGTTGTGATTAGCTACTATCAAAATTCTCATGATTGATACAAATAATTAATGGGTCTATTCTTAAAGAACACTACACTTCTCAAACGCCAGTACAGCCCTAATAGATAAACTGTGGCTTTAAGTCCTACAAGATGCAATAGCTTTACAGTTCGTTTGGCCTTGGGTGTGGCTGCGTGATCCAACAAATCAGCATGTTTACGAAGAATATCCATTGCTATTGGCCTGTCGGAAGCTTTCAGTCTATAGAATTGATATCCTCTGTTTATCCAAAGATTGGCCAAAAAGGCCAGGATGGTTTCCGCATCGGTACATCCTTGAGGGCATCGTTCTTTCCAATAGGTAAAAGTCTTGTCATATTCTATGTAGGGCACCAACAGCTTTTCCTGGGTGGTTATGCTTCCCTGTCTGTGAAAATATGCATAAAGGTTGAGATTGAGCATCTTTACAGTCTTTACATGTTGCCAAAGCTCGAAATGCCAGTTGAAGTCTTCACAATACAGATGAGGGAAATAGAGCTGATGGTCTAACAAGAATTGTCTGCGCACCATGAAGAGCCAAACTGTCAAATGTAACTGTTGCGTTCTAACCAGGTAGGCAAATAAAGCCTGTGCATCCGGTATGCGTGAGATGGCCTCAAGGTCATAGTCTATCGTATTCTTCATATAACCGCCTTTCCAGACATCTACGCCTTTAAACGCCACCATATCGGTCTGTGGATCACAGTTGTCTACCAAGGTTTGCAATCCGTCATCAAGTAACCAGTAGTCATCGGAATCCACAAAAATAATGTATTCGCCTATGGCATTATCAATACCCGTGTTGCGTGCCTCCACCACTCCCTTATTTTCTTTATGAATTACGCGGATACGACCATCGCGGGTTGCTAACTCATCACATAGAGACTCACTTCCGTCTGTACTGCCGTCATCGACAAGAAGGATTTCCATGTCTTTATATGTCTGACGTAATAAGGATGTGACGCAACGCTCCAAATAGGGCATCACATTGTAAACGGGAATGACAAAACTGACTTTCATTTTCAACTTATATTATTGGCTGCGCTTCGATCTGATTAGGATATTATAAACAGTTCCCCAGAAGTATCTCCAGTCTGTAAGGAAGGGATGTTTCAGGTAGGATTCAATATAGCGCCGTTCAGATTCCTGGATTTCGTCCAGTCCGATGGGCGTTTTCTTTTCATAATACATTGGGGGCAGCATACCTGGCTTCACTTTACTGCGAAGTTTTTGCATCTCGGGCGTATAGAGTGAGAAGAAATGTGGTGTCAGGGGGCGGACACCTACCCATTTCATGTCACCCTTGAGTACATTGACTATCATGGGCAACTCATCGAGCCAGACTGAGCGGAAAAGCCGTCCCCAGCAATTGACCCGAAAATCATTCGTCAATTTACCCGAGTGGTCCAGCTTGTTCAGTTCGTACACATAATCCTGTATATACTGCGAATAACTGTGCATCGTCCTGAATTTATAGACATCAATCATCTTGCCATCCTTACCAGTACGCTTCATTCTTAATATTGGAGATTCACAGGTGTCATTTCTTTCCAATGGTTCTGATCGCTTCTTGGCAAAGACATGCAAAACACCATTATCATTATCTTCCTTCTCGATCTTAAAACCTGCCCTACTGATTCTGCCAAGAATTTCAGTTCGACTATAGGTGTGATGACGTCCACCTGACAAGAAATTGTATATTTTCTTGGTAACCTTTATTTTTGGCATCATCTCATGCCAAAAATAAGTCAAAATGACGAAGATATTTCCCAGTCCTATAGGGAACTTCCTTTTTATCGCATCGAATTCCTGATGACTGGTGATAGCCACGCAATCCATTTGGTCGCCAATCTCCAGTTCATGATTCCATTCGTCGAGGAAATCATTCAACTGCGGAATATAATTTAACTTACCTTTGATACTAACTTTCATAAGATGGAAGCCTGTTTATAATGATGCGAGGAGCGTAGAACAGATACGCTCAATATCCGAAGGCTCCATGTAGGGATGCATGGGCAATGAGAGAACTGTCCTGCACAATCTTTCGGCAACATCACAGGAGCAACCAACGGGCTGGATCGTGTCTTGGAATGCGGTCTGCTGATGCATGGGTTTGGGATAGTAGACCATCGATGGAATGCCAGCCTCCTTGAGTGCTGCCTGCAAGGCATTTCGTTTTTCCTCAGTCGGTAACTGAATAGTGTACTGCGCCCAACTGGAACCAAAGCCTTCAGGTACAACAGGTGTCTTAACTTTGTCTTTAAGCAATTCCGTGTAATGGCGGGCGGCTTCGTTGACGCTCTCTACCTCCTTGTCGAAGGCACGGAGTTTCACCTGCAAGATAGCAGCCTGAATCGTATCAAGACGGGAATTCATACCAATACGCACATTGTCGTATTTGTCTGTGCCCTTACCATGTACACGATAGGAATTCATCAGTTGTGCCCACTCATCGTTATTTGTAAATACAGCGCCACCATCACCATAGCAACCAAGAGGTTTTGCAGGGAAAAAAGATGTGGTGGCAATATCACCGAATGAACAGGCTTTCTGTCCATTGATACTTCCACCGAAGCCCTGAGCTCCGTCTTCCAAGATAAGCAGATTATATTTCTGAGCCACTGCCTTAACAAGTGGATAATTGGCAGGCAGGCCGAACAGATCAACAGCCACAATCACTTTAGGCGTCAGCTTACCTTCGGCCAACGTCTGGACAATTGCTTTCTCCAGACTTTCAACATCTATATTAAAAGTAATGTCATCAACATCAACGAATATAGGCGTAGCACCTTCCAAAGCAACCACCTCGGCTGAGGCAAAGAAAGTGAAGTCTGGCACAAATACAGCATCGCCAGAACCTATACCCCATGCCTTCAAAGCCAAAGTCAGCGCATCGGTTCCATTGGCACAAGTCAAACAATGTTTTACACCTGTGTAGGCTGCCAACTCTTGCTCCAATTCTTTTACTTGAGGTCCCATAATATAGTGTGCCCCTGAAGCCACATTTAACATGGCGTTGTCTATATCAGTCTTCAGTACCTGATACTGTTTTGCTAAATCTCTGAACTGCATAACTTTTTCACCTTTTATTTTTTTATCTTTTCTATGATTTGGCCTTGTTCGTTTACAACCCCTATCTGACGAGCAGGTACGCCAGCCATCAGGGCAAAGTCAGGAACGTCCTTAGTGACAACTGCTCCTGCTGCTATCATGGCTCCACGGCCAATAGTATGACCACAAACAATGGTGCAGTTGGCACCCAGCGAAGCACCTGCCTTAACGAGTGTCTTGTTGTATTTCCCATGAACAGGAAAATGGGCACGCGGCACAAGAACATTGGTGAATACACACGAAGGTCCGCAGAACACATTGTCTTCGAGTTCTACACCTTCGTAGACAGAGACGTTGTTCTGAATGCGGACACCGTTGCCGATTTTTACGTTATTTCCGATATTCACATTCTGCCCCAATGAGCAATTCTCGCCTATAACGGCACCACGCTGTACATGGCAGAAATGCCAGATCTTAGTACCCTCACCGATGGTAACGTCGTCATCGATATAACTGGATGGATGGACTGTATACATATTCTATAGTTTCAAGTTTTTTTCTTTTTAAAAATAATCTTATCCAACAAGATGGTCTTTTTACTTATTTCCACCGTGCTCTTATCTGCTTCGCTTCTCTCATACTTGTGCAGATATGTATAGCCATATCGTGCATTAACACTCACGCCATTCAGAATGACATACTGCAGTTTGCTCTCACTATTGGTAGCCTGAATTTGACTGATTTCGTTTAATTGATGACGATTGAATCGACCTGCACGGATCACGAACATTGTACAATCGACAGCGCGTTCAATAATATCGGCATCAGCCAACATACCAGATGTAGGACTGTCAATGATGATACAGTCATAATGTTCTTTGGCTGTCATGAGAAATTGATCAAGCAAGGGACTCTTCAACAGTTCTGTGGGATTAGTAGGCAAGGCACCTGCAGGCAGTACATCCAGCATAGGATAGTTTTCAGGATGAAACAGCAGTTTACGGTAATCCTCTTCATCTCCGTTGAGTAAGTCAGTTAACCCTAATAATGGAGCACCCCATAATCGTGAGGCAGAAGCCTGACGGAGGTCTCCATCAATGAAGAGTACACGCTCTCCGCCAATCGCCCTAACCAGGGCTAAATTCATAGCCACATAAGTCTTGCCGACTTCTATCTGGGTAGATTTGATCAGATACGACTTGCCTCCTTCGTTAAGGAAATTACCAGCAAAACTGGCATCCATATTATTTCGTAGGACACGGAATGCTTCGTTAGAGGCGTTGAGCAAATCGTGGCCAACGACAATACCGCTTGACTTTGTCTTATTCCCTAACCCGATACGCTTCAATAAATTGTCAATACCGTCATCATGCCCAGAATAGGGGACCTCACCGAGGAATGGGATATCACAATTACGTTCGACATCATGGCGGTCACGTACACTATCGTCAAATGAAGCGCGTAGGAATATAACGGTAACTGGTCCAAGAATGCCTAAAAAAAGAGCAGCAAGAAGAACATTTATCCGTTTGGGGGATGTAGGTTTGCCACTGCCATGGGGTTTCTCAATGATGATTGTGTTATATGAATTGTAGGTGATGCCAATCTCATTCTCTTCTTTCTTCTGTAATAGGAACATGTAAAGGCTTTCTTTCACTTTCCTTTCGCGCTCGATGGTTGCCAGATACTTCGCCTGTGCAGGATTAGACACAACCTTTGAAGTGGCTTCATCATAATAGTCAATCAGTGAATTAAGCTGGATATCAATCGTATGAATATGACTTTTGATATTGTCAAGTATCCTCTTGCGCAAGCGGTCCAGTTCCTCCTCTTGATTTAAAATCAGTGGGTTTTGGGATGATGTGTAGTTCTGGTGACTCTGCAATTGCATCAACAAATTATTATAGAGCGATATCTGAGACTCTAAGACGTTATTATCGATACCGGAATTTACTAACAACAACTGAGGCTCTGACGATTCATTCTCGAGCATGCCACGAATAAATTCAGCCATTGCCCTTTGGTTTGTCAACTTAAGAATTTCTGTGTCAGATGAATTTTGTTGCTGTAAGTAAAGATCGCTTACATGTTCCAAATCAGTAATACCGTACCGACTCTTAAACTGCGCGATGCTGTCATCGACAATACCGAGGTCTTGCTCAAGTAATTTAAGTCGCGAGTCGATGAATTGTGATGTATGGAGAGTCGCCCTACGTTTATCCTCCAACCATTTCTCGTTATAAACCTGAAGAATCAAATTGAGGACACGTTCTGCTTCTTTTGTAGAGTAATCACGATAGGTAATATCGATGACTGTAGAATTAAGATCATCGTTCTCGGCCTCCAATCGTGACTGGATGGCCTCAGCTTTGTAGACAAGATAACCATCCTTCAAGGTTGAATCAAGACGGTGAGCCACCTCCATAAGTACACCAAGTGATTTATATTGACGTATGACATTGGTGACACTACTCTTCTGCTTAACAAAGCCTATGTCATTGAATTCATTACCGTTTTTCTCGGTGGTATTCTTACCCAAGCTTTCTTCGCGCACCATGACAACAGCCTTACGTGTATATAAAAAAGGTGTTTTTATAAGATAACATACCGCCAAGAAAAGGGCCACCGAGATGATAACAACAAACCATCTCCACCGCGCAATACATAAGCGATAAAGATCGGATATTGTGATAAAACTTTCTGTAGTCTGATTGTTCATCTTGTTATGAGGGCTGTAATGGTGGTTAAAAGAGAGGCAAGGGAAATCCAGATAGAGGGCTGGTTGAAGATATTACCAGAAGATCTTGCTTCTCGTTTCTTTTTTGAATTAGGTGTCACGTAGATGACATCGTTTTGCTGTAAATAAAAAGCAGGAGACGTGAGCATATCCTGACGGTCGCAAAGATTGATAACGTATGTTTGGTCCTCACCATCCACTTCGCGCATTACCATCACATTTTCACGCTGACCGTTAATCGTCAAATCACCCGCATCTGCTATTGCATCAACGATTGTATAATAATCCTTCGTTATATCTATGCGCCCCGGCTTGTTTACTTCGCCCAATACTCTCACATTCAAATTAACATATTCTACTGTCACTATCGGATCTCTCACCAAGTCACGATCGATGAGACGGAGACGAAGATATTCGGCAACCTCCTGTCGTGTCTTGCCTACAACGGCAACCTTGCCCAGTACAGGGAAATTGATATCACCCTGCTCATCAACCGTATAAGCCAGCAACTGGGCAGTGCTAATGCCACCCGAACTGCCAGCGGTAGTCTTGGGCATAGTGGTAGAACCTAAAGAGCGCATGCTACCAGTAGCCGCAGTCAAGTTAAACTGACTGACCAACAAGGGGTCGGCACTGCTGACAATGATATTGATTTTATCCTTAGGACGTAAACGCAGTGGTTGCTCGTTCTGCAAAGTCATGCCACGTATGGCTTCTGCATTTTGGAAATAAGCCACGTTTTGGGGAGCAGAACAGCTACCCAGCAAACAAATAAGGCTCACTATCAGAAGGTTTTTAACCTGTTTCTTCATATCAATTCGTTTGAATACTCGTTGCTATTATATTTTCCTGCCTGTACGAATCAACGACACAAAACTACGAAGTTTAACCGACTTGGGTTGATAATCCCGTACATATTTCTTAGCAGCATCGCGATAAACGGGATCATGAGTCGAAATATAGAGGGCAATCCATAAATAGGTCCTTGTATCGGTGGCTGCCTTCGATTCGCTCCGTTGATTGATTTCTGCGAGATTTTTCAGAATCGTTTCACGCAACTGCCTTTCATCATCCTTATAGCGACACAGGTGGGCACAAATAAGCATCAGTGCCACGAAATGGTTGCGGGCCGCCTCGTTCTTTACTTCATGGTTACGATAGCGGTAGAGCCGTGTCAGCATATCTGCATCGTTTCGATTGATATTGGCATCCTGCTCGCGATCAATGCGATGCTTCAAGATGTTCAGCAGGTGATTCTGTGTATATTCAATGAAATCAGTTCGAATGACATCTGCCGAGTCACGATTCAGTATCGTCACCTTGTCCTTGTCGACATCACACATACGGATATTCATGACCCCTGTCAGCAAATCAACTGCCAAGTCCAACTGGATGGTGCCACGTGTTAACCGTACCCGTTCTACCAAAGCCTCATGACCGGCAAACGGACCGCTGTTAATCCTTACCTTGTCTGTGACTTCTATACTGCTAATAGGAGGAATGATCTCAAAACAGCCACGATGCTTGATGCAGGCATGCAGAAACTCTTGCATTGTCTTGTCCGGTACGATAGCCTTCACACCATTCGTGTCCAAATAGTGCCTAAGACGAAGACGATAAGCCAGCTGACTTTGATTGTTTACAAGGTTACGGATTTCGGCCTCTGTGGTTTTCAGAAACACCATATGGGCGAAGTCGTGCGACACACTACCTTCAGCTTCCTTCAAAAAATCGCAGGGATAGAAAGGTTCGATGATAGTCTCTCCTTTGCTTAGGCGTAGTGCGTTCTCCGTTTTTAACCACTCCATGAAATATTTCATTTCAAGATGTGTCATTACATACCAACAAGTGGTGTTTTCAGTGTTCATTCAAAAAAAAATCTTACTTACACATTCATGTCTTGTGCAAGCTAAGTTACTGTTTTCAAAGTGGTTGCTTGTTACAAAGAAGTCTTTTGGACTTGCCGAGATTCCGTGACTGTCATCCAGGCATCACATTCGGCCAACTTACAACCTGTGTCCGTACACCAAATTATTTGGGATAACGTTTCGGAGACAAAAGTAATAATTTCCTAATAAATACGGTTCCTTTTTATGCAGAAATCATATACCAACAACCCATATTTAACAGAATTTAACCAAAAAAAAACAGAATGATTGTTGAAACATATTATAATTTTCTCTTTCTATTTTGTTATTTTGGAATTATTGCTTATCTTTGCAGGCAGTTATAAATTAAATTATCACAAGAATGTCATATCTATATAAGCATCTGAAGCTATTTGTACTGCTGATTTGTTTGTTTTTCGCAATGGACATGTGGGCCGCTGCGAACGATGAACTTATTAGACTTGAGGCAGAGATGCTAAAATATATGGACACCAATGACAGAGAAGCCTTTACCCGTGCGGCAGAACAGCTGTTAAAGGCCAGTAAAGAGGCTGAAGACGAGCGGATATTCTATAAGGCCTGGGGACATCAAGGTATCTATGAAGCCACTCACCAAAATTATGAAAGTGCCTTCGAGATAGCCCAGAAAATGATAGATT
>Ga0326511_10005007_pt1 | contig 10496 bp, 9 predicted proteins | sample 0_2496_0518_D_FD_203701 | JGI IMG/M metagenome (GOLD analysis project Ga0326511, IMG submission 203701) | Bovine rumen microbial communities from UC Davis, California, United States - 0_2496_0518 | ecosystem: Host-associated > Mammals > Digestive system > Stomach > Rumen | place: USA: California... | reverse complement strand
TTTTTTACCTTTCTGTCTTCTTTATCTCATCTTCAGTGTGATAATGGTTATTGCCGCCAGTATGATAGTGGTTATCCAGAATCGGATAGTAATCTTCGACTCGTGGAAGGGGCGATGAGGCCATCCCCTCAGGATATAGGTACTCGTGGCATCGAGTTGGGAGTCGAGCTTGCGGAAATTGTCATGGATAGGCGTAGCCCTGAACACACGCACACGCTTACCTTTACGCTTCTGCAGCTTGAACCATTGGGTCTGCACGATGACACTCAGGCTCTCGACGAAAAAGATGCCGCAGAGAATAGGCAGCAGCAGTTCCTTATGGATAATGATCGCACAGACACCGATGATGCCACCGATTGTCAGCGAGCCCGTATCGCCCATGAACACCTGAGCAGGGAAGGCATTGTACCACAGGAAACCGACCATAGCACCCACGAAGGCACACAGAAACACGACAAGTTCCTCAGAGTGTGGGATGTACATGATATCGAAGTAGGAGGCATAGCCAATGTGCGACGACACATAGGCCAGTATGCCCAGGGCCACACCGATAATGGCTGAATTACCGGCGCACATGCCGTCCATCCCATCGTTAAGATTTGCGCCATTGCTCACGGCTGTTACCACCAGGATGGTCATCACGACAAAGAGCACCCAGCCCGCAGCCACCTTGTACTTCCCGCAAAACGACATCAGGTCGGAGTAGTTCAGGTTGTGGTTCTTGATAAACGGGATGGTGGTCTTCAGCGATTTTACCGCTTCCTTCTTATGTTTCACCACCACCTCTTGATTCTGCTGGCGTACATCGACATTCTCGCGCACCACCACATCGGGACTAAGCCACAGCACCAGGCCCACGATAAAGCCGATACTCACCTGCCCCACAATCTTGTACTTGCCCTTCAGGCCGTCCTTGTTACGCTTGAAAATCTTGATATAGTCATCAAGAAATCCGAGAAAGCCCAGCCACAGCGTGCTCACAATCATCAGCAGCAGATAGGTGTTGCGCAGCCGGCCAAAAAGCAGCACAGGCACCAGGATGCTTACGATGATGATGATGCCGCCCATTGTAGGCACACCTTTCTTCTCAACGCCAAAGGGGTCGATTTCCGGATCGCGCTCTGTCTCGAAGATTTTCCTCCGCTTCATCCACTTGATAAAGATCTCGCCGAACCACGCACTGATAAGCAGCGAGAGTATCAGCGTCAGCAGCGACCTGAACGAGACATACGACCACAGGTGTGCCCCCGGCAGGTCATACTGTTCTAAGAATCTGAACAAATAATATAACATATTATCTTTTCTCCCTCTTTTTCTACTCTGACTTCCAAATCTCTCTCACCACCTCTTTGTCATCGAAATGATGCTTCACGCCCTGAATCTCCTGGTAATCCTCATGCCCCTTGCCTGCAATGAGAATCACATCGCCTTTCTGGGCCATCATGCATGCAGTACGGATGGCCTCACGACGATCCACGATGCTCACCACCTTCTTCATCTGGCGGCTGTCCAGCCCTTCCAGCATGTCGTTGATAATCTCCTGAGGCTCCTCAAAACGGGGGTTGTCGGAGGTGATAATCACTTTGTCACTCTGTTTCACAGCCTCTTGTGCCATCAGCGGGCGCTTTCCCTTATCACGGTTGCCGCCTGCGCCGCAAACAGTGATTACCCGTCCGCGCTGTGTGCCGTCGGGCGCGTCGAGCACCTCATGGATGGCATTGAGAACATTCTCCAGCGCATCGGGCGTGTGGGCATAATCCACGATGGCTGTGTAGCCCTCCGGAGCGCGCAACGGCTCCAGACGGCCGCTGACGCTCTTCAGCGTACTCATCACCACTAGTACATCTTCAGGTTTCTGTCCCAGCATGACGGCCGTACCATATACCGCTAAGAGGTTGCTCACATTAAACTTTCCGATGAACTGTACCCCCACCTCATGACCGTCGATGTCAAGGTACATGCCTTCAAAGTGACACTCTATAATCTTGGCTTTGAAGTCGGCCAATGTACGCATGGAGTAAGTCTTCACTTCTGCTTTGGAGTTCTGCACCATGAACATGCCGTTCTTGTCATCGGCATTGATAATGGCAAAGGCGTCATTGTCGAGTCCGTCGAAGAAGGCTTTCTTGGCATTGCGGTAGTTCTCTACAGTCTTATGGTAGTCCAGATGGTCACGTGTCAGATTGGTGAAGATACCACCTTTGAAACGCAGTCCGCCGATTCGCTTCTGGGCGATGGCATGACTGGAGCACTCCATAAAGGCGTATTGGCAGCCGGCTTCCACCATCTGTGCCAGCAGCCGGTTCAGTTCTATCGGGTCGGGGGTTGTATGGTCGGTGGGTATGGCCGTCTCCTCGATGTAGTTGCACACGGTGGAAAGCAGTCCACACTTGTAGCCCAGTTTGCGGAACATGTGGTAGAGCAGCGTGGCGATAGTGGTTTTGCCGTTGGTGCCCGTCACGCCCACCAGTGTCAGATGGCGCGAGGGGTCACCGTAGAATTGTGTGGCTATCTCGCCCACACAGTCTTCCGTAGATTCCACTGCAATATAGGTCACGCCGGGTTCACGCTTGTTGGGGAAGTATTCGCAGAGCACCGCAGTAGCCCCTTGCTCGATGGCCTTGGGTATGAACTTGTGGCCGTCGGTCTGCGTGCCAGGAATGGCCACAAAGAGATGGCCGGCTTCTATACGGCGGGAGTCAATATTAACACCCGCGATCTCCTTCTCTGTATCACCGAGGACATTGAGTACCTCCACATTCTTGAGCAGTTCGTTGAGTTTCATATTCTTCTTATTTTCAATTTTCTGTGTCCTGTTAATTCTTCTTAATTATCTCCCAGGATGATCTCACAGGCCATGCCTTGCTTTACAGGCGTGCCGCTGTAGATGCTTTGCGACTTCACCTTGCCCCTGCCTCTGACAATAGCCTTCACCCCACGGCGCTCGAGCTCATAGACAGCATCTTGTGCGCCCATACCTGTCAGGTCAGGAATCACACCTGCCTGTGTCTTTGTTTCATGCAATTGCACCTTTTCTGTTTCCAGCGCGCCGATGACATATTCTGCCGCCTCCACATTGCCTCTCTTTACACCTGGGGTGAGTACCGATGTGGTGTCGTAGGCATCTTCTACGCTAAGTTTAAGATGCTTGGCCATAACCCCTTCGGCTATCTTGTGAAAAACGACGCCCGACATACCACCGCCTGATGCTGGCAGCCCCGATTTCTTGATGCATACGATGCACGAGTAACGGGGATTGTCGGCCGGAAAGAATCCTGCAAACGACAGCCAGTAGCGCGTTGTCCCTGAATGATAGCTGCCATGCTGGTCGGCCACCTGAGCCGTACCTGTCTTACCTGCCACCTTAAACGACCTGGAACCGGCCTTCTTGCCCAGCCCCTGACTCACCACATGCTCTAGGATGGTTTGCATCGTCTTGATGGCTTCCGGCTTGGCAATCCTCTCCTTCAGCACCACGGGTTTGAATTCCTTCACCACCCTGCCGTCTTTTACCAACTGCTTCACAAAGCGGGGCTGCATCATCCTGCCATTGTTGGCGATGGCGTTATAGAAGGCTATCGTGTTGATGGGGGCTATCTGCGTCTCGTAGCCAATACTCATCCAGGGAAGCGTGGTCTTACTCCAGTATTTGGCACGGTCGGTAGTCTTCGTGTCGGGCATGCGGATATAGGGCGGATTGTAGCCGGCTATCGGCAGTTTCAAGTCCTCATGGATGCCCACACGGTAGAGGCCCTTGACGTATTTAGTGGGATTACCACCATAGAACTTATCAATGACGTAGCTGACACCAATGTTTGAACTCACCTCCAAGGCACGGGCCACATTGATGTCCTGATAGCCGCCCCGCCGCCAGTTGTGGTCTTTCATCATCCGCCCATGCATCTCCATCACGCCACTGCCTGTGTGGATGACAAAGGAGGTATCGACGACACCGTCATCAAGGGCTACGAGGAAAGAGGCCACCTTAAACACTGAGCCCGGCTCGCACCTGTAGCTCACAGCATTGTTCACGGCCTCGTAATAATAGGGTTCACCCTTGCTGTCGTAGGCTCGGGTCATATTGACAATCGCTTTCACGTCGCCCGTCTTTACCTCCATAAGGATAGCCACGCCCATCTCGCCGTTAACCTGCGGGTCCAACAGCTCGTCGATGAGAGCCCGCTCCGCCAAGTCCTGCATGTTCACGTCGATAGTAGTGACGATATCCATTCCGTCCTCCGGACTGAGCACGGGGATGTCGAGATACTCCTTCAGCACTTTCCGGCGGTGCATCAGGCCGTTGACACCGCGCAACTCCTTATCGAAGGCCCTCTCCAAGCCGTTTTTCGCACTGTCCTTACTGCCGAACAAGTCGCCAATGGTACGCTTCGCCAAACTGCCAAAGGGCTTTCTTCTGGCATTGAAGGTCTCAAAGTGGAAACCACTCTTGCCGACCCGCTCTCTCAGAATGGGCAACTTCTTGATCTCACAGAAGGTATTATAATCGACACGCCGCTTCCACACCGGCCAGTGACGTGCGCCTGTCGTGCCGTTCTTCGTCACCTTGTTCTTGCCTTCCAGCAGGTGGGCCTTAAACTCCTCAGCACTCTTGGCAGGAAAGATCTGGTTCAGCCCATAGCACAGACTATCAATGTCGGCAGCCCAAAGCGAGTCGCGGTTGTGCCTTGCCACAGTACTGGTATCACCGGCCTGAAAGTCCACATACACTTTGTACTCAGGTATGCTGGTAGCCATCAGCTGTCCGTCGCAACTGAGGATGTTGCCTCGGGTAGGCGTCACGCTCACGCTATCGCGCTTCTGCCGCGCAGCAACCTTCGTCCAATAGTCTTTCTCAGCTGTCATGATATAGAAGGCCTTGCCGATAATGGCAATGCCCAGAAGCGTCAGAAACCCTGCAATGACAAGGTACCTCAGCATAACTTTATCTGGTTTGAATTTACTCATTCGGGTACATTAATAATATAAGGTGGCTGATCGGGCACGTGCAGCAAACTGTCCTTGTTATTCTTAAGCGCATCGAGCACGTGGCTCTCACGGCATTTCTCCGTCAGCGTGCTTGAGCTTGACAGAGCCCGGTATTTGGCATCGAGCAGTTCTTTCTCTTTCTTGTCGATGGTAATCAAATCCTGCTGGCATTGGTATCTGAAAGCCACATAGACGATGGAGAACAGGACAATGAGCAGAAACACCCCTATCTGCCCCCTTACCAGGTCGGCCGACAGGAAATCACCACCGAGGATAGAGCGCAGCGTCACTGCAGGCGACAGCTTAGGGTCTTCCTCCCTCACGTTCTCCTTGATCTTCTGAAGCGTATTCCTGGACAGTTCCTTCATGTCGTCAAGTTCTTTGGCGACATTCTCTTCAGCAGCCCTCACCTCAACCTCTTCTTCTGTTATCTTCTCTTTCTTACTCATTCTTCACTTTTTCTCCTATTCTCAGTTTCGCACTTCGACTGCGCGGATTGCGCTCCTGCTCTTCGCTACATGCGGTGATTACCTTGTTGTTGACAGCTCTTAGAGGAGCTTCCACCCACCCGAAGAAATTCTGTTTTACCTTACCCTCAGCATTACCGGCCTTGATGAAATTCTTCACAATACGATCCTCCAGCGAATGATAGGTGATGACCGACAAGCGGCCGCCTCCCGCCAACAGCCGCAGCCCGCTGTCAAGCAGGTCGCGCAGGGCTTCCATCTCATGGTTGACCTCTATGCGCAGTGCCTGGAAGAGCTTAGCCATCTCCTTCTTCTCTCGCTCTCGGGGCAGCAGTCCCTGACAAGCCTCCAGCAAGTCGCTCGTCATCGTGAGTGGCTGGGCGGCTCTGGCTTTCACGATAGCCTTCGACAGCTGGCGGGCATTTTTAAGCTCTCCGTAGAGATAGAGGATGTCTGCCAACTGTTCCTCATCATAGCCGTTCAGGATATCTGCTGCCGTGTGGCCTGCCCTTTTATTCATGCGCATGTCCAGAGGGGCATCATAGCGGAAGGAGAACCCACGGGTTTCATCATCCAGATGGTGACTCGACACGCCCAGATCGGCCAGCAGACCGTCTATCTGCTCAACGCCATAGTAGCGCATCCAGTTACTCACATACCTGAAATTGCTTCTCACAAATGTCAGGCGCCCGTCATCCATAATGTTGCGCTCAGCATCCGCATCTTGGTCGAAGCTGAACAGACGGCCATTACTACCCAGGCGTCTCAGGATTTCACGGCTATGGCCACCGCCACCGTAAGTGACGTCAATATAAACACCGTCGGGCTTGATAGCAAGCCCGTCGATACTCTCCCGCAGGAGTACTGGTTGATGATAAGTCGTGTCCATCTTTATCATAGGGCTGTCTCGTTGTTCATGATTTCTTCCAGGTCGGCTCCGAATTCCTCGTCGCTCTTCAAGGTGGCCTTCAGGAGCTGCGGCGACCAAATCTCAATCGTGTCATCGACACCGATGAACTGAAGGTCTTGCTCCAGGCCTGCCTGCTTTTGCAGGCGCTTAGAGATCAGAAAACGCCCGCTGCTGTCAAGGGCCACCACCTCGGCCTCCGAGACAAACTGTCGCAGTATCTGCTGGTGGGAAGGCTTCCACTGCTTGAGCTGCGACTTCAGCAAGTCCACACGCTGATTCCACACACTTTCAGGATAGAGCACCAGGCACTGCTGGAAAATGTCCTTGCGAAGCACCAGCCCGTCATCGCCCGATGCCTGAAGCACCTTGCGAAACACCGACGGCAGGAAGGCACGCCCCTTGGCATCGGTCTTAGCTTCTATGTTACCTAAAAAGCGCATACGTACATTGTATTTCTGAAATCGGTTACAAAGTTATGCAATTTCCTCCCATTTGCCCCCACTTTACTGAACTAATTCCCCACCATTTAGGATTTTTAACTTTTAATAGGCTCTTTTTCTTATGCACATTGCACAAAATTGAAAGATTTGTGTTATTTTTGCAGCTCGATAATAAAGAAAAAGGAAAGATTATGGCAGTTGTTACGGAAAAAACCATCGACATCGACCAGATTTTGCATAGCAAGATGGGGGCCAAGGCAAAGTTTGTGCCTGGCCTGCTTATCGGCTGGCTCAAGCGCATTGCCCATCAGGACCAAGTTAACGCCTTCTTATGGGAAAACCGTGATAAAGAAGGCGTAGAATGGCTCGAGGAATGCGTCAGTTATCTTGACATGACGCTTAATATTGAGGGCAAGGAGAACCTCCCCAATCCAGCCGATGGCAAGCTGTACACTTTTGTCAGCAACCACCCTCTCGGCGGCGAGGACGGTGTGGCCTTGGGAGCTATCATCGGGCGGCATTATGACGGCAAGTTCCGGTATCTGGTCAACGACCTGCTAATGAACCTCCCCGGTCTGGCGCCACTCTGCATACCCATCAACAAGACTGGCCGACAGAGCCGTAATTTCCCAGCCATGGTGAAAGCGGGCTTCGAAAGCGACAATCACATGCTCATGTTCCCTGCCGGACTGTGTTCACGCAAGCGAAAGGGAGTCATCAGCGATATTCCATGGACAAAAACATTTATCACCAAAAGCATAGAATACCAGCGTGACGTGGTGCCCATTCACTTTAGCGGGCAGAACTCCAACTTCTTCTACCGGCTTGCTAATTTTTCAGACAAATTCATGCCTTTTAACTTGGCCATGCTTTTTCTGGTCGATGAGATGTACAAAAATGTCCACAAGACCTTTCGTGTTGCTATCGGGAAGCCTATTCCCTGGCAGACATTCGACAAGAGCAAGTCTGCTTATGAGTGGGCGCAGTTTGTAAGAGAGAAAATTTATACGATATAAACATCCACATGCCCCAATAAGGTTAGATTTATGGAACAAGAGATTATCCAACCCATCGACAAAGAGATCCTCAAGCGCGAGCTAACGCCTGAGCTGCAGCTCCGCATGACAAATAAGAGTCATAACAAGATTTATATCATCACTGCCCACAATGCCCCCAACGTCATGAAGGAAATCGGCCGGCTGCGCGAGATTGCCTTCCGGGAGGCTGGAGGCGGAACCGGCAAAAGCATGGACATCGACGAGTTTGACACATGTGAAAACTGCTACAAGCAACTTATCGTATGGAATCCTGAAGCTGAGGAGATTATCGGGGGCTATCGGTATCTGGAAGGCACATCGTGGGAGATAGACGATAACGGGCAGCCCAAACTGGCCACAAGCCACATGTTTCACTTCTCAGAGAAATTCCTGCGTGACTACATGCCCTACACCATCGAACTGGGCCGGTCGTTTGTCTCGCTACCTTACCAAAGTTCGAGGATGGGGGCCAAGAGCCTTTTCGCCCTCGACAACCTCTGGGACGGACTGGGAGCTCTGACAGTCATCAAGCCTAATGTCAAGTATTTCTTTGGCAAGATGACCATGTACCCCTCTTACATCCGAAAGGGCCGCGACATGATTCTGTATTTCCTCAAAAAGCATTTCGACGATAAAGAGCACCTTATCATCCCCCTCAAACCACTCACCATCGAAGAGAACCCCGAGGATCTGGCCGCCCTCTTCTGCGAGAGTAATTTCCGCGAGGACTACCGCATCCTGAACCGCGAAATCCGGAAACTGGGCTACAACATCCCACCACTCGTGAATGCATATATGAGTCTCTCGCCTACCATGAAACTCTTCGGCACCGCCATCAACTACGGCTTTGGCGACGTTGAGGAGACAGGCATCCTCATCGCCATCGACGAGATCCTCGAAGACAAGCGTGTGCGCCACATCGACTCTTTCATCAAGGAGCATCCTGAGGCCCTCAAGATTACCAGCGGAGCCAACAAGGTCATCTACAAGGAGAAAACGCCGACGGCTGAGTAGCCCTGTTGTGAATCAGACAATGGGAAGCGAGATGCCACAGATCTTCTGATAGATGTCGAGCGCATAGACATCAGTCATGCCACTGATATAATCAATGACAGCCATGAGGCGTGTCTCCAAGTCATGGGCGTTAATGTCGTACTGGCTGCTCACGCGACTGATAAGCTGGCGCGAATAGAAACGCTCAGGATGGCGGGCGGCCTCTATGAAGTGCGTCATCAGCGTTTCCATAATCTTATAACCTGAGAGTTCGACGTCAAGCACCGGGCGGCTGCGATAGATACGCTCCATAGAGAGCGAGGCGCAAGCGTGATAGGCATCACGGGGAACGTCAGAGATATGGTCGATCAGAGAACCATCGAACGCGGCATTCAGGATTTCCTCCTCATGCTCCACAAACACCTTCACGCACTCGTTCTCCAAGCGCCCGATTGCACAGGCACGCAAATAGACAACACGCTCGTTATTGTCGGTCACCCCCTCGTCAACAAGCCTTTGGCAGATACGGCGGCGCTCCTCATCGCTGAAGAAAGCGAGTAACAGCTGCGACACTTCCTCGTATGAAAGAATTTTAAGTTTATGGGCATCCTCAAGGTCCATTATCTCATAGCAGATATCATCGGCAGCCTCCACGAGATACACCAGCGGATAACGGGCATAGCGCAATGGCTCGCCAGGACCCGAGAGGCACGTGATGCCCAGTTCGTCGGCAATCCTGCGATAGATATCCCGTTCCTCATGAAAGAATCCGAACTTTCCTTTCTTGCCCGCTGCCGACGAGGCATAGGGATATTTCACAATACTGGCCAGCATAGAATAAGTCATGACAAATCCGCCTGCCCTGCGCCCCCTAAACTGATGGGTAAGCAACCGGAAAGCATTGGCATTACCCTCAAAATGAGTGACGTCATCCCATAGCTGATGGCTCACCTCGCGCTGCAAATCGCTGCCAGGGCCTTCACTGAAATAGGTTTGGATCGCTTTCTCGCCACTATGCCCAAAAGGCGGATTTCCCATATCATGGGCCAGACAGGCTGTCGATACGATTTGCCCTATCTCGCAGAACAGCGTGTCGCGCAATTCCGGATGAAGGGCCGTCAGCTGCCGGGCCACATCGTTGCCAAGCGACATGCCAACAGAGGCCACCTCCAAAGAGTGCGTCAGGCGGTTATGTACAAACACGCTGCCAGGCAAGGGAAACACCTGCGTCTTGTTCTGCAGACGGCGGAATGGGGCAGAGAATATCAGCCGGTCGTAGTCGCGCTTGAACTCCGTGCGGTCGTCGTGCCGCTCCGGATGCTTATGCTCCTGACCAAGGCGCTTGTTGGAAATCAGTTGTTGCCAATTCATCATAATTGGCGGCAAAAGTAATGAAAATATGATAAAAAACCACATTTTTAACGAAAAAATATGGGTATTTAATAAGAAATGACTACTTTTGCACATCAATTAAAAAGAAATTTCAAAAGTTATGGTGAAAATATACGTCGTCAACCTAGGGCATCAGCCGCTGCCACAATATGCCACTGAGCAGAGTGCAGGCATGGACTTAAGGGCCTCTCTCGACACTCCCGTCACCCTCAAGCCCTTCGAGCGCCGCCTTATCCCCACCGGGCTGCACATCGCTCTGCCAGCCGGCTAC
>Ga0326511_10005005_pt1 | contig 10499 bp, 9 predicted proteins | sample 0_2496_0518_D_FD_203701 | JGI IMG/M metagenome (GOLD analysis project Ga0326511, IMG submission 203701) | Bovine rumen microbial communities from UC Davis, California, United States - 0_2496_0518 | ecosystem: Host-associated > Mammals > Digestive system > Stomach > Rumen | place: USA: California... | reverse complement strand
TAAGAACTCTTCTACCTCTTTTGAGTCTTTAATCGTTATCTCTGCCCAGAATCTAAGAGATTTTCGTTCGTTTTTGTTCATAATTACTTGTATTTGTTTTGTGCACTATTGCACGGACCATTTTATAATTTCTATCACACAAAATCAACTCAAATTAAAAAAATCACTTTAAAATTATATCTTATCCATTATTTTATACACTTTTTAGAATTTTGGTTGTTATTTTTAATTATAACTATTGCCTTTTAGCTTAAAATTATTAGAAAAAGACTGAAAAAAGTCTGAAACTTTGCATTTTAATGCTTTTAGACTACAATAACTTATACATTTTATTTTAATTACAGTGTATAAAACATGAAAAAACAGCTTTCTTTAGCAATGATGCTCGCACTATGAACATCTATCGTATCCGCAGCATGATTGGATTATAACAATGTATTCGATGAAAATCATGATTTCGGTTATTCAGATAATGTAAATATTGATATTATTGGATTCCAAACAGCAGATGATTGAACTAATCGTTTAAAGATTACATCTCCTGTTCTTAGAGACTCTAAAGACACTGCAGTTGGTGAATATCATATTGTATTATGAGATAAACCAATAAAGAATTACACTGCAGAGCAAAGAGATTCTTTGAAAGAACTTGAACCTGTTATGATTATGGAACTTGATGAATCAGTTGATCTATCAATCAAACAAGGAGATGTAACAACAGATAAAAGTTATTTTGGAGTTATTGTTCCAGTAAATGATAATGTTATCCCTGGTAACACTTCAAAACCATTCTGTTTCGATTTCTGAACATTAACATATGATATAGGTGATAATTGTAATAACTTTGGACGTGCACCAATAGTTGAAGAACCAGAAACTACTGCTGAAGAATCAACAACAGCTGATGATCAAACTACTAAAGAATTAACAGTTGCTCTTAATGATGAAGAAGAACATAATGCAGCTGAAGGTGCTGATATGTCAATGGCTGATATTTCACACTCTGTTAATGGTAATGTTGTAACATTAACTTGGACTGAAGTTCCTTATTCAGATAATGTTGAAATCAGAATCTTTGATAAAGCTACTGCAGATTATGTTACTCTAGGAACTGTTCCTATGTCTCAAGAAAGATTTCAATACACAACAAAAGACTGAGAAGATGAATTACTTTTCGCTTTCATTCCTAGAGATGCAAAAGGTAGAGAATATAGATATGATGTTAATGTAAGACATGAAGCAGATGTAACACCAGAAATTAAAGAAGCACCAAAGGTATGACCTGCTGAAGACTTCGCTGTAATGCTTCTTATTACTGTTGCACTATATATTTGTTATAGAGTATTCGCTAGTAGAAAAGCTTCTTAATTATAAATTATTTCTATACAAGAGACACGTTTGTGTCTCTTTTTTTATTATAATAAAGAAACGTAATAATACACAACAAATGAGATATAAGAAAAAACTTAAAAATATAGAAAATCAATCTATTTCTTAACAAATAAAAAGTAGAATGATTTCCATTCTACTTTCATAACCTGGAAGTTTATTTTGGTTTATAACACTATATTGTAGACTTACAAACTATTCAATCACTCTAATTAGCAACTTAGCTAGCAGTCATCTTTCTGCTGGTTTGTCCCATTCTGACCATGGAATATCAAGTCATTCTAAATATCAATCTTCTTCTAATAATGTTACATATTTTGTTGCATAATGTCATATTGATTCATCTTGAAAGCCATATAGCATTCTTCATAGAACTGTTAGAATTTGTCAGTTTGTTATAGAATTTTGAGGATTAAATTTTCAGTTACTTCACTTAAACAATCATTTTTCACAAGATTCTTTTAAGATATCTATAAGATCTGTTCGTGCTTTATCAGAATCACTAAAGGAACATGAATTATTAGGGACTTCAAATTTAAGTCATCAATTTAAATAAGGGATAGTTAGTGTTAACATCTTAGCTGCCTCATCTCTTCTAATATCCTTATTAGGGTTAAAATTACTCCGTGTTTCATGAATTGTAATACCTTTTTCATGAAGTGTTTTAATAATTGCATCATTTGATTCATCTCCAGGAAGAAGAAATCATGCTGTTTGCGATGAAGATGCTTGTAGAGCTTTATCTGAAGCAGTTAGTGCTGATGATAAATCTAAAGCTTGAGCACATGAAAATGATATTAAAACAGAAAGCGAAGCTATAGGAAGGATTTTTTTCATCATGTTTTAAAAGATATAAAACATTCACATTTTATTTATCAAAGTGAAGCAACTTTGAAGTATTATTAGGAAAGATAAAATCACAGAACAATGGATTAAAAGCATACAATGCGTCTCAAGCATATCATACTCTTAAATTTGATAAATACCAACTATTTGTTTTTACTTCATCAATATAGTTTTTAGCAAATGTTTCTTTAATTCCATTCTCTGGAGTCACATTGAAAGTCTTTAATCCCACAAAACGACTCGATTGCTTAGTAACAGGACTACAACTCTTTGAAATTTCTTTTCAATTAGCATCATATGAGATACTACAATTTTGTCATTCAGTTTTCCATTCATAAAGAGAAAGAGGAAGTGTTACATTATAGTTTTTATCCATTACAAATAATCTTGGATTATTTAATGCTTCAGATGTTGAAGATTTTCATCATTGAGTAATAGAATCTAATTCTTTTACTGATATTTGATTGTTTTTATCTTTTTGTGCATAATCAACTTCAAAAAGAGATAATTTAACTCATGAATTTACTGTTCCTCACCATTCATTTTGAGCAGTTGAATATCATAATCATAATAGATATTGCTTAGTTCAATCTGTTTTTAATGGATGAAGATAAGTTGAATATCATGGGATTTCTAACTTACCAATAATTTTAGGATTCTTTATATCTTTAATATCTACTACAAATAAAGGATCTATTTGTTCAAATGTCACTAGATATAGTTTATCTCAGATATATCTTGAAGTTTTAAAATCTTCCCCTGGTTCAATATTTTCTAATTTACCTGCTAAATTAAGTGATTTATCTAGGACATAGAGATTTGTAGCATTTTTATTCTCCCATGTTTCTGTAAGGATTCTAAAATTACCATTTGCATCTTCATCCATACTATATTGAGTTAATAAGCTTCAAGGTACAGCTGCTGTATTTTCATACTTTAAAAGCAATCCATTTCTTTTAAATTTATGCACTAAAGTCTGTGTTGTTCATCAATAATAATTACTAATACAAAGCAATCATCTTGGACATCTCCATTTTAATGGTGTATAGTAATTTGAAACAAGATATAAAGAATTTTGAGACATATGGATTTCTCAAGTTGGAGAAAGAAGGGCAGTAACTTCAGATGCTTTAGAAGATTCTTTAATATTTAATGAAGTCACGATTGTAAATACTGGGTTTAGCTTCAAATCTTTGTCTTCAGGAAGAACATAAGAAATATTAGAACAATCTATTTTCTTTACTTCTGCTCATTGATCTGTTACTTCAACACTACTCAATCATTTTGTGAGATTTACATTATATTCTGGCCAATAATACCAGTTTAAAGATTGTTGTGTTATTACATATAGTTGATTATCTATAAGCCTTGAATGTTGATAATTTCATGGAAGATTCTCAAATTTTACCAAGTTAAGTTTATCAATATTTGAAACATCATAAATTGCTAGAATCGTACGAGATCCATTAAACAAATCTTCTCTATTCCATGTTTGTGACCAATAATTTCACATAAGAATTAAGCGTTCATTTTGTATGAATAGTTCTACATCTGTAAGTCACTGTGGTATTGCAATTTCTTTAACTATTTTTACTTTGTTTGGGTCTAGTTTTGCAGAATCAATGTCTAATGGAGATTGAACTATTGATATTTTATTATTTTTTGAATTATAATAGTAGAAATATTTTCAATCAGTTTTTATTATTTCTGGTTCATCAACTCAAACTTTTTGAATATTTGTTGTAGAGTAATCTGTAGAAGATGAGTCCATTGGCTCAAAACTTAATGCATCATCCTCCATAACAGCCTCCTCTACAGCCATTGAATTAGTTACTGAAGATTTATATAACATCAATCAACCATTCAAGTCATACATACGCCTAGGCTGTTCTTTAGCATATTTTTTTAACATTTCTTGGATCGTTTCACAACTTTTAGCTTGAGTAAATTTTAGAGAAGATGCAGACTGTTCTGCTCAAGAATTTATTTGATCAAGTAATTGAACATCAATAATTGATTGTGCTGAACATATTGATAATGAAAATGCAGCTCATCATATGAGTAATGATAGAAGAGGTTTTTTCATATTAAAAAGTAAGAATATAAAAGATTCTTACTTTTAGGATAGGATTATTTAAGAAAAATTCAAGATAATAAAATTCCTGATTTTATAAGGGAATTTTTTAGATTCTATTGTTTTTATGCAAGATCAAGTTTTCAATTCAAAGGATCTACTGCAGGATCTACAGGATTTACTACAGAATCTACAAATGGCTCACTAGCTCAGTCTTCTTTTTTTGCTCATTCATCATTATCTAACTTAGGATTTACTACTTCAGTTTTTTTTCATTCTAAGACACTCTTAAGTAAATTCAATCTCGAAATAATTCTATTTCACTGACTTAATTTACTTCTGTATTCCCTTTTTTCAGCATTAGTTTTTAATGACATATATTTTTTCATTTCATCTTCATCTAAATCTCCTTTATTGACCTTATTTTCAGGGTTAGAAAATAATCAATGTTCAAGATTAAAGAAACTTGCAACTCTCTCTTTACGATTCGATCATGAATCAAAGCATCATTCATTATGTATTGAATCAATTATTTGTTTTTTCCCTTCACCATCCAATCACGACAATAAACGATCTATTATGTGACTTAAATTATATCTTCAAATTTCAGAAGGCTTATGCATAGTATCAGTATATGCGTTAATAGCTAAATCTAATACAATTTTGCAAGCTTCTTTATCCTTCATTAAAGCATCTAATTGTTCATCAGACAATCTCTTAGTATCTTTTCAATCTTCTCAAAAAATATCAATTCTCCACTTTACATCTTGAGTTACTCTTTCTCAATTTTTATCAACAACTTTACCCTCGCTTCATCACATTGTTCTTAATCACAATTTTCATACAAAATGTCACTTAGCATCTTTAACTTCATGATTATTCATAATTAATGATCAAATTTGTTTTCATTCACTATCAATTGTAACTTTAGTTCAATCTATTAGATTTCAATCCCCATCAAATTTACCAAAACATAAATCCGTAGTCTTTATTACATCTCAGTACATTTCGCGTGGCACCAGCTTATTTTTAAACTGTAGTTCATTTTCTCATTCACCTGATGGCAAGTTTATATAAAATTTTTCTCCTCAGATTTTTACATATTGCTTTCATGTTCAAGATTCTGTATTAACATAATCTAATTTTTTTGGGTTATCGTAAAAAGAGAATATTTTATATCATCTCTTATCATCGGATAATTCTCAATATTTCTTAAATGCAGCAAAAGCTGTTGGCATTCTATCTAATACATCTCATGTTTCCTTTTTTCCTTCTTTACTCTCAAATTTAGCAGTTCACTCCTTTTTTTCAATAGGTTTAGGATTAAAATCTAATCAATCATTAACAAATTTAATCAAACATTTCAAAGTGTTCCTTCCAAGTTTTCAGTCACTAACTTTATCTAGAGGAATTTTACCATCTTCACTTAATAATTTTAATGCATTAGCATAAACTCATCATTCTTTTGCTTTTTCTTTTACGAACTCTTGAAAAGCTTTAATTTTGTTTGAATAAAAATCTTCTCTTAAATCATTATCCTGATTTTTCAAAATACTACAACATATATCAACCAATCAAAACACATCACTTTTAAAAGTTTCTTTTAATTGTTTATTATTATTAACGTCATCTCTTAATTTACGGAAAGCAGCATTAACTCATAACTTATTATATTTATTAGAGAGTTCCGTTATCCTAGCTATTTCCTTTTCCTGTTTCCTTAAAGCGTCTTTTATTTCAATTTTCTTTTTATCTTCTTCTGAAGGCTTATTTAATAATCCTTCAACTTTTTTACAAGCAGCAATTACTATTTCTCATTCATCATTTCATAAAACTGTCTTAAAATCAACTCATTTTGTTCATACTAGAGCAACTAATTGATTAAAGCAATTTCACTTTAAATCAATAGGGGTTCATCAAGATATTTTCACTTTTCAAAGAATTTGATTTATTCTAAGAAGAGATAAGATTGCCTGTGATGCCTCCTCTTTTTTCTCCTCTGTTCCATCAAAAGCTTTTATAACATTAACACATTGTCCTTTTATTCTATTCAACTCATCCTTTGATTCTTTTTCTATATATCATTTCATTTTTTGATCTTTTTCAGAATTCTCTACCTCTCTTCATACATCTTCTATTTTTCATATTTCGTCTTTATCTGTAATGCTATTAAGGTTATCTTGATGCTCCATATCAGCTTCATTTGTTGGAATTTCTTGCTTACTAGCCATTTATAATATTCTAAACATATAAAATTAATCTATCATATTTAGCAATGCATCAGCTTCTTTTTCATCCTCCTCTTTTTTTTGTGATGATAATTGATTTAGTCTCAACATATAATCATGCATTTTTTGTTGAGCAGCAATTTTTTCATTAAGTTGTCATTCCTCATATATAGTTAACTTATTCTCCATTATTGCTCTATATAAATTATCTAAGTATTCATCAGAAGGCTGAAATTCTTTTAAAATAGAAAGCGTATTGATATAAAGAGCATCTTCTCATAATCATTCAACTAAAGAAATAACTTTCTCTCTCTTTTCTTCATAGGAAAGCTCTTTAAAAACATTCATAATAGCTTCTAATTTTTTGTTTTCTTCCATATTCAGTACGAATATTAAAACTTTTTTGTTTACACTTAATTTTACATATGAAACACAAAAAAAGCAAAAAATAGCCATTTTTTTGATATCTAAAATAGTAAAAATATCTTATTCAAAGTGTTTTCTCTTGCATATTTACTAAAAATTACTAAAAGAAAAGTAATTTTATCTTACTATTTACCACATCATGAAAGAAAAAAAGACTTCTAAAAAAATTGAAGAAGCAGCTGAAAAGGCTACTAAATCAGCTAAGAAAACCGCTAAGAAGTTTTCTAAAGAAGCTGAAAAAGTTTGAAAGGCTGCCGCAAAAAAAATTGATGAAGTTTCTAATAAAGTATCAAATGTAGCTTGAGAATTAGCAGAACAATGGGAATTAGAAGAAAAATTCAATAAAGGAGCTGAACAAACAAAACAAGCAGCTACAGGTATTAAAAAATGGTGGTATAAATCTTCAACTATTGAAAAGATTACTACTATTTTGTGAATTATTCTTCTTGTTCGATCACTATTTGTTCTAAGTAGCCTTATTTGGGGAATTTTATTGTTATTATTCTGAATTCTTTGTGTTACTGGTTACTTTGATGAATTTATAGAAGACATTTGCGGTAGATTTTCAGATAAGAAAAAGTCAAAGAAGAAATAGAAATTCTTCATAGATTTTTCAATTTTTTTATATGAGTCTTGCTCCTCATATTAGTTTTAGAATAGATAATTTTATTAACAAATGGATAGAGAAGATAAAGCTACATTTATATGAAATATTTTTAAGCTCATTGTTTGAATCGTTCTCCTTGTAGCTTGCTATTATTACCTTGAAAGTCATCCAGCAGAGCAAATAGCACTTTATTCCTGAGTTAAAAACATCGTTCAGAAAGTAGAAATATTCGGATATAACATTACTTGAAGAGACTGAAATCTTCTAGCAAGAAAGTTCGATCTTGAAAGTAAATATCTAGAAATGATTCACTTTGCTGAAGAAAAATGATGTATTAATCAAGATTTTGTGGCAGAGCTTCATCAAAGATATAAAACTCTTCAAGAAGAAGATAATAGTAAAATAGAGAATTATATTACAAGTTATACTATATCTGCTGCTGAATTTGAAATGAAGATATATAATGACTGTGGTGAGAATTAATATTAACTATTATTTAAAATCCATAATTGAAACATATTATGGATTTTTTACATACTAAAAATACTATGAGAAAGCGATTGAGACACAGAAATCCAATAACTGAAATAAAAAATATTTGAGCAATCTTAAAGTACACCATTCCTTCAATAATTATGCTCGTATTTACAGCTCTTTATTGAATGGCTGATTGACTCCTCTCCTCTATTTTTGTTTGAGTTGATGCACTTTCTAGCATAAACATTGTCTATCCTTTTATCTGCATGATTGTTGCAATAGGTGTAATGATCTGAACTTGATGAAGTGCTATAATCTCTGAAAAACTATGAGAGGGTAAAACAAATGAGGCAAGGAATTCTTTTACACAAATTATCGTCTCTACTCTTGTATTATGAGTAGTTATTTCTGCCATTTCATACTACTTTTCAGATGAAATTGTTAGATTATTATGAGCAGATGAAATGCTTTATAACAATAGTTTTAGTTACTTCAAAATTATCTCATTATTTACCGTTGCAAATCTTCTTCAACAGGTATTTCAAATGTTATTCATAACAGCTTGAAAGCCTAAAACTTGACTATTAATAACTGTTTTTTGATGAATAACGAATATTATTCTATGATATCTTTTCCTATGATACTTTAATATGTGAGTTGCTTGAGCATGACTAGCTTCTTGAATTGCTTGGTCTCTTGTAGCTATATTCTGAATAGTTTACTTTCACGAAAAGAACACAGAGCTCTACCTCACAAGATTTAAACTAAAGATAAAAGAGATAGTAGAAGTACTTGAAAACTGATCATCTGAAATGATTACCGATGTATCAGTGAGTATTATCACCTTCTTATTTAATATATTAATGCTTAAATATTTGGGAGATAATGGAGTAGCAGCAGCAACCATCATCCTTTATATTCAACTCTTTATCTATTCAATTTACATGTGATTCTCAAATTGAATAGCACCTGTTGAAAGCTACTTTTACTGAGAACATGATTTCAAATCATTAAGAATTCTTATAAAGAATAATCTGAAAATTATTTGAGTTGCATCAATTCTTTTAACAATCTGATGCTATTTTTGATGAGGATATTTAATAAAACTACTTTCACAATGAAATAATGAAGTTTCTAGAATCGCTATTGAATGAAGTTATTGGTTTTATCTCTGTTTCTTATTTGCTTGAATCAATATTTATACTTCATCATTTTTTACCAGCGTATCAAATTGAAAAGTATCAGCAATCGTATCATTTGTTAGAAGTATCATTATTACAGTATTATGTATCATTATCCTGCCAATGCTATTCTGAATAAAAGCTATATGGTGTGCTGTTTGATTAGCTGAATGATTGAGCTTACTTCTTTCTTTACGATTCCTTCACAAGTACTGGAAAAAATACTAATACATAAATCAAATAATAAACAAATCTCATTGCATTTTGTCACTTTTTTTGAATAAGGAAGATTGGTAGATGAAGGAACTTGAGATGAGTAGTAAATAGCACAGAAATACTCATTGTTAATACTGAAATAACCATTAAAATTTAAGAAACACTTACCTGACTTAAAGTATTAAGATAATTTTTATTCAAATCTTATTGAAATCGGTTTTATTCTTGAGTATATTTTCTAAGTTAAACAAAAATAAATACTAGTATGGATATAGAATTTTTCAAAAGTCTCGACAAGATGCTTAAAAAGCACATTGAAGAAGGTGAGAAACTAGGTATTAATGACCCCAAGAACTCAAAATTGCAAGAAATTGCAAAGTATGCATGCCAAATCTTAGCATACAGAAATGTCTTATATCGGGTTCAATTATCAACCGAAACAGAACTCATCAGAAGTCTCTACTTCACCGGTATTGAAGGAATACTTGCAGATATCTACAAGAATTTCCTAACGCTTTCCATGGACCAAAAAGTCCGAATATACACAAAACAAGTCCCCAAGTTTGAAAACTTAAGCCAAGAAAATTCAGCTCTAAAATCAGTTATTGAGAAAAAAACCATGCTCCAAACAAACTGGCTAACTCATTACGGATGCTAAAGAATCATGTTTTAACTTAGGACTTTCACTAACTTATTAACTGGGACAGTATTTTCTGTGCCAGTTTTTATTTTCTTAAGGTTATTCATATAATTATAATATTCTTTCCACTTAAACTTATGCCTCTGATTTTTTAAATTTTGCTTAAAACCTTAGACATGATTTAGGATTGATTAATGTTTTTGGCTTTATAATTAAGAATATTCTACTTTTTGTACAAAAAAAGCTATTTTTAACTTAATATTCTCTTGAAATTTAATTAAAATCTCCTATAGTATCCATTGTTATATTATTTTATTTCCTATATAACATTAACAATGACAAAGACTCAATTAACTGAAGCTCTTGCTGCTGAATTAGGAGTTTCTAAAAAGTTAGCTGCTGAATTAGTTAACTG
>Ga0326511_10005004_pt1 | contig 10499 bp, 9 predicted proteins | sample 0_2496_0518_D_FD_203701 | JGI IMG/M metagenome (GOLD analysis project Ga0326511, IMG submission 203701) | Bovine rumen microbial communities from UC Davis, California, United States - 0_2496_0518 | ecosystem: Host-associated > Mammals > Digestive system > Stomach > Rumen | place: USA: California... | reverse complement strand
GATTATCTCGCGGAGATCGAGGGCAGGGCCAGCTCCGAAAAGATCACCGGAGAGGGCCTGCTGACAAAGCACAGCTCCGTCGGGCGTCTCAGCGGCATGATGAAGGCCATTAACGAGGCGATCCTGGACGGGAACCGGATGCAGAGCAAGGACGAAGAGGATGATAAGATCCGGGACGGATACCTTGCGGAGCTTAACGAACAGGAAAAAAACGTGAGCGCGGGAGCGTGATGACGCCCAGGAACATCTACAGCTGCGGCCTGATCGCCGGGCTGTCGATGCGGGATATGCGTCACATGACTCCCGGATTCATTTTGGATATGTACTACTGGAGAGTTGACTACGACTCCCGGATGAGCTTCGGAAAGAGCATCCGGCAGGCGATGGGTTAAGAAAGGACGGAATCCATGGCGAACGATGGAACGATTGCCAGCAAGCTACAGCTGGACGGTGAACAGCAGTATAAAAAAGCGCTGAATGATGCCTATCGTTCGCTGCGGGTGCTTCGGTCCGAACTGAAAGCCGAGACGGCGGAGCTGGGCAGGAACGCAACACAGCAGGACAAGGCCAGGACGAAGCTGGCCAGCCTGCAGAAGCAGATCGCGGAACAGCAGAAGATCGTCAAGACACTGGAAAAGGCACTGGCTGACTCCAAAAAGGAATATGCCGATAATACCGAAGTCCAGGATAAATGGGCTGAGAAGCTGAACAAGGCGCGGGAAGCTCTGGCCAACATGCAGAACGCCATGGGCTCCTGCGAGGATACCCTTACCAAGTTCGGAACCGGCATGGAGAAGGTGGCCGACTCCAGCGGCGACGCCATGCAGCATGTGGTCAGCTTCTCCGACGCGATCAAGAGCATCAGTTCCGTCGCCGGCGGCATCGGGAACACTCTCAGCGGGATCTTCACCTCCTCTGTGGACACCATGAAGCAGATGGTGAGCGAGATGTATGCCCTGATGGGTGAAGCCTGGGCCGCCGCCGGTGACTGGAAGGATATCCAGTCCATCTGGGGCGGAGATCTGCAGAGCATTCAGCGCGTCTTCACAGGCATGAAGCTGCAGGGCGTGGATACCGGCGAGATTACCAGCGGGATCCAGAAGCTGGTCAGCAATACCCACAGCGGGAACAAGGACACCGCCGCCGCCCTGAAGGCGCTGCATATTCAGGAAAAAGACTATACGAACCATTGGGACTATTTCATCGATGTGATGGAAGCCCTGGACCGTCACAAGGGCGCAGACCGCGAGAAGCTGGTCCATGGCATCTTCGGAGACAAAAAGGGTTCCGGGATGATGCTCGTGCTGGATAACTGGCGCGATGCCATGAACAAGTACGAGGAGGATATCGAGGAAACCGGGCTGGATCTTTCAAGCCCGGAGATCGAAGCCCTGGACGAAGTTTCGCATAAGATCACCGAGATCCAGGAGCTCTGGAACTCCATCCGGGTGAACATCGGCGCAAAACTCAGCTCCGTCCTGAACATGGATAAACTGTCAGAGGATACGCTGGAGATTCTGCGGACCATCGGTTCTTTGCTGAACGCGGAAGGCGATGCGAAGGCGGAGCTGACCGTGAAGCTATCCGAAAATATCGAGACGCTCCTGACGGATATCAGTACCGCGATGGGCAACCTGAGCGATTTTCTGAAAGAACTGGGCGGGACGCTTGAAGAGAGCGACAATCCGCTGGTTCAGTTCATCGGGAAGCTGATCAGCAGCCTGGGCGGAATCCTGGACTGGCTGAGTCAGAACAGCGGGACGATCATTGAATGGCTGAACCGACTGCTTCCGCTGATGGCCGCGAACAAGGTCAGCGAAGCCGTCACCGGCAAGGGCATCGGCGACTGGCTCACGGACACGATCAAATTGGGCGTGGACTTTGCAATTCTTGGAAAGACATTCGGAGGCGCTGCAGGCGCAGCCATGGGAACCACAGCCGCCACATTCGGCGCCACAGCGGGGGCAGCAATAGGAACCGGGTTGTTGAAAGCTGTCCCCGCGCTGGCCTTCCTTAAAACGCTGTTTAAGAATGCCCTGACGGAACAGGGGAACGACGACCTCTATGACGAGAACGGCAACGTGACCGAGATCGGGCGGGAGCTCGGGCTGCCGGAAACGCAGGCAGAGGCCGACGCCCGGGGCGGCGCCAGCGCAATCCTCTACGGAACCGAGGAGGAACAGCGCGAAGCAAATAAGAACAGCCTCCTCGGCAAGGGCGGAATCGCCGACCGCGTCGGAGAGGCCGGGAAGGTGACCAGCGAGCAGTATATCAGGCTGAATGATCTCTGGCAGAACTACAGCGGCCAGTACCACACCAACGACAGCCAGAAGGATCTGCTCGACAAGGCGCGGGAGGCCTTCGCCGGGAATGAAGACGAGTTCGAGGGCTGGGTGAAAAAGATCTACGAGCTGAGCCAGGGGGACAACCTGCCGAAATACCTGCCGGAAGAGTGGTTCGGCGTCAGAAAGCAGGAGGAGGAAAGCGTCGACCTGGATCCGACCTATTCAGAGGCGCAGAAGATCGAGGCGATTCAGGACTGGTGGGACGCCTGGCGGAACGCCTCCGACGGCGGGGACAGCTGGGACGAGGAAAGCAGTGCCTTTTCCTGGATGCAGGAGGTGCTGGGAGATCAGTTCGGCGATGTATGGGACGCGATCGTACAGGGGCTGGACAAAACGAAGAACCAGAACAAGCTGGAAGATCTTCCGGCGGACTGGTTCCAGAGCATCAGCTCCGGGCTGAAGAACCTGACAAGGGAAAACTACAACGGCAGCGAGAACGAGGCCCTGCCGGGCAAGATTGCCACAGCTGTCGCCGGCGCGGTGCGGGGCGTCCCTATCACGGTCAACGTGATCGTGGACGGCGACACCGTCACCCGAACCGTGAACCGGAACCTTGGCGGCCAGCTTTCTGAGCTGATAGTGTGATTGAGGTGAGGACATGAGGACGAGAATCTACGCGGCGCTGAACGGGATCCCGCTGAACAGCCTGGACAGCGCCATCGTGATCCAGGGCGTGGATGAAGCCGCGCCGAACTGGAACATCAGCGCCGGGAACCGGGCCGGACTCACCGGGCAGATCGTGCTAAGTACGGAGAAGCGCTACAGGGACGTGAAGATCTCCTTCGCGATCGCGGAGAAGCACGACCTGATTCACCGGGCACAGATCCTGCAGCAGGTGAATGCCTGGGCCGCCGGCGGAGGTGTGCTGGAGGTCGGGTACCGGCCGGGGCAGCTGCTGCGGGTGATCTGCGCGGGGCTTCCGGAGATCAAAACACTTACTAAGTGGGCGGAGGCGTACTCCATCACCTTCCGGGCGTATGAAGTCCCTTTCTGGGTGAGCGCGGTGGAAGAGTCCGTTTCCGTCGCCGCCACTTCCTCCGGATCCGGAGCGCTGGCCGTTACAGGCACCGCAGGCGGAAAGCTCTGCTTCACGGCCACCAACGGCACAAGCTCCTCCTGCGCCACCGTCAGCGTCTCCGCCAACGGCGCCACCATGGCATTTTCCAGCCTGGGACTGGCCGCCGGCGAGAAGCTGATCGTAGATTATGACGAACGCGATCTGCAGAGGATCCGCATCCAGGCATCAGGGGGTACGCTGCGGAGCGTGATGGACAAGCGGACCGTGGAGAGCGCGGATGATATCCCGCTCCTGTGCGGAGGGAATATGATCACCGTTACAGCCCAGCAGAATCTGACGTGGAAGCTGTACACCATCGGGAGGTGGGAGTGATGAAGGCGCCGATCCTTTTGAGCGGCCACACCATGACTCCCGTCGGGCCGCTGCGGCCGCAGAGCATGCAGCTGACACTCCGGACGGACGGACTGTCCGGCGGGACGCTGGTGCTGGACGAGAACAACCCTGAGGTATCCATCGGGGCATGGATCCAGGTCTGGGCGCCCAACGGCGAAAGCTGTGTGATGTACGCCAAAAGCGTCCGGAAGGATTACATCACCGGAACGAATACTGTCACGCTTGAGCACACCTTCGGGCTCCTGAGCGGAATGGTGGTCTTCGGGGAGATCGATGCGGCGGCCATGAGCGGCACTCTGGGCGCCACCACATGCACCGTGACACAGGCCATCACCTATCTGCTGGGGCAGCAGACAGAGAGCCTCTGGACGCTGTACGAATGCGATTTCACGGACGCGCAAGGGTGGAAGTTCACGAACTCCGACATTTACGCGGATCTGAACAGCCTGACGGACGCGATCGCGGACTGCCAGTGGGAATTCGATCAGAGCGTCTTTCCGTGGCGTCTGAGCCTCAAGGCATGGCCGACAACCGCCACCATGGAGCTGAGGCGGAACCGGAACCTTGAGACGCTGCGGATCACGCAGGACAGATCCGGCATGTATACGCGGGTGTATCCTACCGGAAAGAAGGATCTGCACATCACCGGCGACTATATCGACCGGAACACCGACCTGTACGGCGTGATCGCGAACGTGATCACCGACAGCACAATCTCCGACGAGGGCCTGCTGAGAGCATGGGCCACGAAGCAGCTGAAGCGGAACGCCCAGCCGAAGTACACCGTCAGCATCACCGGGTACGAGCTGAGTCAGGCCACCGGCGAGAGTCTGGACAAGCTGGTGATCGGCAGGCTTTGCCGGATCCCTCTGCCGGAATACGGAACCACCGTTTCCGAACGGCTGACGGAACTCAGCTGGAAGGACATCGTCACCCAGCCGGAGTCCGTCACCTGTACGCTGGCGAACGAGCTGAAGACCATCACCGGCGTCCTGAACGAGAAGGCGCGGAGCGGCGGCGGAGGGAGCAAGAAAGCCAACACCGAGCACGATTGCGAGCTAAAAGAAGGCGAAAGCCGGATGGACGAATTTGAGAACTCGGACATCTGGATAAACAAGGATTCTGTGTGGGCTGTGTGCGGCTCTTACGAAGTTACCACATGGCAGGAAGGCGGCGTCACAAAGAAAAAGCTCAAGATGAAGGATGGCACCGCCATGACCTTCGAGCGGAATCATACCGAATACGGCGTGTATGATGAAGGCAATCTGACCGGCGGGATCATGATCCAAAAGGTCAACGAGAACGGCGACACCTCGCTGACGATCAAAGCCACAAAGATTGATATTGACGGGTTAGTTGAAGCCCTAAAGGCTAAAGACATCGGGTGCGGTAAATTGAACGTTGAAGGAGAAGCGGAGTTTTTGCAGCGCCTGTATTGCGAGGCCAATATAGTAAGCGAGGAAACGATTGTTGCAGGAGTGGGCTTTCAAATCGGAAACAATCTTGCAACATGGCAAACCTATGCCGCGCGCTTCCCTAATCTTGGAACCCGGAGATACTTCCTGTACTCCGCCGCGTCCGGGAATCTGAATCCGTCAGGGACGGCGCGGCACTATCCGATCACATCCTACACTGACACGACAATCCATTATTTAGGGAGAGCGTCATCATGACATTGAACGACGGTGGAGGCCTGTATGATAATTCCGGGCTGTGCGACACGCTGATCAGCGACTGCAACGCCGCGATTAAGGCAGTTGTGTCCGGCCAGTATATCCAGTTCTGCGCGATGATGGTGCAGATCACTCAGAAGATCATGAACCTGAAAAAGGGCATTGCGGCGGATCTGGAAGCGAGAGACAAGACGATCCACGACCTGAACATTATGCTGGATCATATGCAGCAGAAGCTGACGGGTCTGCCGGTAGACAACGAAGACGATGGAGGTGCGGAAAATGATCATTGAAACCTGGTTCGAGCAGGATCTGATGAAGCCGGTTCAGGTTCAGTACGTCAACGGGAACGTTTTTTCCCAGGACAACATGGGGAACCGGATCGGCGTCAAGCTGTACAAGGACGGCGTGGCCCATGGATCTGAGGGAACCATCAGCGCCAGTGTGATCCGGGCCGACGGCGCCACACTGGCCGTCACCGGATCCAGCTCCGGAAATACCGCATGGGTGGATCTGCCTCAGGCGGCGTATGCCGTCCCCGGCCTGCTCACCATCGTCATCAAGAGCACCACGGTTTCTTCCGCTGTGACCACCATCTGCGCCGCTCTGGCCACCGTCTACCGCAGCTCCACCGACTCCATCGTCGATCCCGGCACGGTCATTCCCTCAATCTCTGACCTGATCGCCCAGATTCAGGCGGCTATAGCCAGCATCCCGGCGGATTATTCGTCGCTCTGGAATAAACTCGCTGCGACTTTTGACGCGAGCACCACTTACGCCGTCGGAGACTACTGCCTGTATAATGGAAACCTGTACAGATTCAAAGCCGCTCATGAAGGAACCTGGAGTACCAGTGATGTGTTGGCCGTGACCGTCGGGAATGAGCTGACTTATGCCAACAGCTCTAAAAAGGCGGTTGCTGATCTCATCTATAACTACGGTACGGATGGAACCGCCACCGTGCGCCTGGTTGGAGAAATTGTGCCGTACAGGTACAGGAATACGACCAGACTGGATTCGCAGTCCTCCGTTCGGTACAAGCTGCCGAAGAACGTTAGAACCGTGAACATCTCCATGAGCGTCCTGCAGAATCTGAATTCGTACACTTTCACGGACGCGGCCGGGAATGTACTTACTTATAAGTATGAAGACGCGAACGCGGATGTGACATACACGGATATAAACGCATTTGAAGCGGAGTATCTCGTGTGCTGCAACAACAACACACTGTTCACCACGATTATCGTGGATGCCACGATTGCGGGAATCGGGATCCACATCGATGAAGCAAAGAAAACGTCTGATGTGAAATACACTATGCTTTCCGGCGTGAACAAAAATTATTCCTATCTGGATTTTGACCAGTCTGAAGGCGAAGTGTCGATTGAGTATGATGTGTCAGGATATGACCGCGCAGACATCACATCCTACACAGTCAGCACCAGAAACAAGTATACGCTTCTCGACTCGAATGGAAATATCGTCGGATATTATCATACCACCGACGCAAGCGAGACCGGCCAAACGACAAACGTGCAGATCACCATCCCGACGAACGCCAGCAAGCTGCTGGTATCCTCCACCAGAGCAGACCGCCCGAATACGCTTGTCTATGGCGTTACCATGCCGGAAAGCTACGGCTGGACACGGTGCGCCGGAACTTTTGTGGATTACCGTTACCAGGGAACGACGCGGCAGGAGCGCGTGAACGGGTCGAAAGAATTCCCTGCTTCGCCGTTTGACATTTTCAAGCTCGTTGACGGTGCGCCTACCGCGAACATCAATGTTTTTACAGCTTTCGACTCAAACGGGGAAGTAATTGGTTTCGTGTCCCTTCACGATTACGAAATCACGGATGAAACCTATTTCATCTGCCCCCGCGGCACGGTGAAGGTGGCTGTGGCGGCGGCGGCGATCGCCAGCGGCGGCTGGACTACGTGCGCACCCATGACGATTATCAAGCGCAAAACGACCAAAAAGCTTTCCGTCATGGGTGACAGCATTTCGACTTTTGAGCATTTTTCGCCCGACGATTACAACCCGTTCTATGCAAGCGGGCGCGATGGGCTGCCGAATGCGTCGTATAGCTACTGGGGCATCATCGCAAGGGAAAAAGGCTGGGCGCTTTCAAGTATAAACGCGTACGGCGGGTCGCAGGTATCGGATTATGATCCTCAGGCCAGATACGGCATTGCGATGTGCAGCACAACGAGAACGAGCGGCCTCGCAGGCAACGGAACGCCGGACTATATCATTATCCTCGGCGGAACGAACGACTTCGGGCATGGAGTGCCGATCGGAAGCTGGGCGGGCATGGCTGATATGCCGACTACAGGCGAGGACTTCCGGAAGGCCTACGCATTGATGTTGAATCGTGTACACGCTAATTATCCGCTGGCCATGGTTTACTGCTGTACGCTCCCGAACCGTGAACGTGACGCAGTCCCGGGTTCCTTGGAGAAATACCATGACCAGTACCTGCATCAGTTTAACGACGCGGTGCGGCAGATCGCGCCGATGCTGAACTGTCGGGTCATCGATCTGGAATCGTGCGGAATAAACCAGTATAATCTCGAAACCTATATGTCCGATTACCACGAAGATACAGGTGTCGCTACGCATCCAAATATCGCCGGACACGCGCTTATTGCCCAGCGGATTCTGGAAGAGCTTTACAGGAGAGAATAAGTAAAAGGCCATGATCACAGTCAGTCAGTTGATCACAGCGGCGGAAGAGATCGCCGCGGAGGAACCGCGCTATCAGCTGGGGCATGACGGATCTGACGGATACTGTGACTGCATCGGGCTGATCATCGGCGCGATCCGGCGGGCGGGCGGTCAGTGGCGCGGGATGCATGGTTCAAACTATGCGGCGAGGGCTGAGGTCAGGAAGATCCAGCCCATTGTCGCCTCCAGCGTGCTGAAGCGCGGAGAAGCGGTCTTCAAGGCATACGAGCCGGGCGTCGGCGGCTACAACCTCCCGGAGCGATACAGCCCAGGCGGGAACAGCTACACCGGCGACCTCCGCGATTACTACCATGTGGGCATCGTGGAGAGCGTCTACCCGCTGAGGATCCGGCACATGACCAGCCCTCGCGCTAAGATGGACACGTCCCTGGGGAAATGGGCGTACCACGGCGAGCTGATCAAGGTGGACTATGACGCGGACGGCGGAAAGGATGAGAAAATGAGTAAGGTAATTATTTCCGGAGGGAATGCCGACGCGCCGATCCACCTCCGCAAGGCGGCATCTACTGCCTCCTCTATCGTCGCGGAGATCCCTCAGGGAAGCACCGCGGAGCTGATCGAGGGCGGCGGCTCGTGGAATCAGATCAAATGGAACGGACGTACCGGCTATGTCATGGCGAAATTCGTCACGCCTGCCGGGGACGGTTCCGGCGAGGACACGACCGGCGACGCCGTCACCGTATCGAGAAAAGACCTGGAGAAAATCTATGACACGCTGGGCGACTGGCTGGGACTGAGAGGATGATCGAAAATGTGGGATTTCGTCGTTAAGTACTGGGTTGAGTTCGCCTTCGGCATCGTCGCCGCCGGGCTGGTGGCTGCTTACCGGAAAATGGCGGTCAGGATCCAGGCGAACCGGGACACGGAGAAAGCCATCGCGGACGGCATGAAGTACTTGTTAATGTTCAAGCTTCGCGAGGAAGGCGAAAAATACCTGACTGAGGGCCGGTGCAGTACTGAGCACAAAAGCGAGTATGAAAAAGTGTACACAGCTTATCATGCTCTGGGCGGCAATGACACGATCACAGCATTAAAAAACAAGGTTCTTCAGCTACCGATCATTTAAGGAGGGACAGACATGGGATGGAATTGGACGGCATGGCTCAAGGCGGCGCTGATCCGCGCGGTGAAGACCTTCGCTCAGACCATGGTGGGCTCGATTGCGGTGGGAGCCGCTTTTCAGGAAGTGGACTGGCTCCGTGCACTCTCTGTCAGTGGAGTCGCCTTTGTCCTGAGTATCTTGACATCTCTGGCGGGACTGCCGGAGGTCGAGAAGACGGTAGAGAAACCGCCTGAAGAGATCCTCGATGACGGTGAGGAATAATCTTAGAATAAGCTTGCAGTAAGCTTGTAGACTATATAAAATGGTCTACAAGTGGTCAACACAATAGCCCGGAAGCCTTGAAAAATAACGCTTCGCCTGATGACTACGAATCAAAAGGTCGTGGGTTCGAATCCCGCCGGGCTCACATCGAAAACCCCAGAGGAATCAACGCCTCTGGGGTTTTTCTTCGTTTTTGGAATTTCGTCATTTTTGGCGATTTTTTGCGCCGGTGGTCAACACGGTTGTCAACAAATTCGCCGTTTGATTTTTGGTCAAAAGGTCATTTCAGGGCGTCCGTGATCAGCCTCAGATCATCCAGAGCGCTGGACTGATAGCGGGCCTGTGTGAAGGCGTAATCTGTATGACCCATCAGCCGGGCCTTGTCGCCGGTGTCGCCGGGGGCCAGCTTGATCAAATTGCTGTAAGTATGCCGGCAGCTGTACGGCACCTTTCCGGTGATGCCCAGCTTTTCCATGAGGGGATCAAAGCAGAATTTCCGAAAATACTCGTGGGTCATCTCTTTGCCGGTGCTAAGGTTCGGGAACAGAAATTCGCCTGGAGAATCAGCGCGAGCTTTGACAATGTCCAAGATCGCCGGGGGCACGGTCACGATCCGATCCGTGCCGGCCTCTGTCTTCCCTCCGCCGATGATGTATCCGCCGGCCTTGTTGTAAGCTTCCTTCTTCAGCTTCAGCAGTTCGCCTGGACGGAAACCAGTGTAGCAGAGCGCGACTACATAATCCGCATAGGGCTCCGTGCCGACAGCCTGACGGAGGCGCTTCAGCTCAAGATCATCGAAGGCCTCGCGGGTCGTGGTGGTGTCGTTCCCGGTGTACAGGTTCGCGGTGATGTTCTTCGGAACCAGATCATTGTCCAGGGCAAATTTCCAGACGAGACCGGCCACGACCTTCATGAGCTGTTTGGTGCGTTTCCCTGCCTTGCATGCGTCGATCTGGGCTTGCAGCTCCGCCGGGCGGATGGATCTGATCGGACGGACG
>Ga0326511_10005003_pt1 | contig 10499 bp, 5 predicted proteins | sample 0_2496_0518_D_FD_203701 | JGI IMG/M metagenome (GOLD analysis project Ga0326511, IMG submission 203701) | Bovine rumen microbial communities from UC Davis, California, United States - 0_2496_0518 | ecosystem: Host-associated > Mammals > Digestive system > Stomach > Rumen | place: USA: California... | reverse complement strand
GGCTCTGGCGGTGGATATCCGACTATTATATGTCGCCCTTGGGCGAAGTCTATAAGGCTGCCCTCCCCTCCGGTCTGAAGGCGGAAGACGGCTATCGGCCCAAGACGGAACTCTACATCCGGCTCACTCCCCAGTTCGACAGTGAGGCCGCTCTTCACGTGGCCCTGAACATGCTGCAGCGTGCTCCCAAGCAGCAGGCGGCATTCATCGACTATCTGAGTCTCTCCGGGCGCGATCATCTTCCGAGTGACAAGTGTATGCCTCTCAGCAGGGATGAACTGCTGAATGCGGGGCATGGTCTGCCCGTCGTCAATCAACTTGTCAAGCGGGGACTGCTTGAGGTCTATGAGCGGGAGGTGGGGCGACTGAATTTCGGCGGGGAGCCTCATCTGGAGAACGTGAAACCTCTCAGTGAGGCCCAGCAGGATGCCTATAATCAGGTGCAGTTCTCATTCCTCAAGAAGAATGTCACCCTCCTGCATGGAGTCACCTCCAGCGGCAAGACGGAGATATACATCCACCTCATCAAGCAAGCCCTTGAGCAGAAAAAGCAGGTGCTCTACCTTCTGCCGGAGATAGCACTGACCGTCCAGATCATGCAGCGTCTGCAGCATGTCTTCGGCAATCGGCTGGGCATCTATCATTCCAAATACAGTGATGCCGAGCGCGTGGAGATCTGGCAGAAACAGTTGTCGCCCAATCCGTACGATGTCATCCTGGGTGCCCGAAGTGCTGTGTTCCTGCCCTTCAGCAATCTGGGCCTTGTCATCATCGACGAGGAGCATGAGTCCAGTTATAAGCAGCAGGACCCGATGCCCCGCTATCACGCCCGTTCGGCAGCCATCGTGCTGGCCCAGATGCTGGGCGCCAAGACTTTGCTGGGCACGGCCACCCCTTCGGCAGAGACCTTTCACCATGCGAAGACCGGAAAATACGGCTACGTGCCACTCTTCCAGCGCTATAAGAATATCGAACTGCCGGAGATTCAGGTGGTTGATGTCCGCGACCTGCAGCATCGGAAGATGATGAACGGCCCCTTTTCGCCCCTGCTGCTGACGAAGACGCATGAGGCCCTTGAACGGGGCGAACAGGTGATACTTTTCCAGAACCGTCGCGGTTATGCCCCCATGCTGGAGTGCAAACAGTGCGGATGGGTGCCCCGCTGTCAGCACTGCGATGTCTCGCTGACGTACCACCGCCATCTCAACCAACTTTCCTGCCACTATTGCGGTTATACCTATCAGGTGCCAGCAGAGTGCCCAGCCTGTGGCTGCAAGGACTTGCTGACACGTGGCTATGGCACGGAGAAAATAGAGGCCGATGTACAAGACATCTTCCCTGAAGCCCGTATCGCCCGTATGGACCTTGATACCACCCGATCGCGTCAGGCCTATGAACGCATCATCAGCGACTTTTCGGCAGGTCGCACTAATCTCCTGATAGGTACGCAGATGATCTCCAAAGGACTCGACTTCGACAAGGTCAGCGTTGTGGGCATCCTCAATGCTGACTCGATGCTCAATCAGCCAGATTTCCGGGCCTACGAGCATGCCTTCATGATGATGTCGCAGGTGAGTGGACGTGCAGGTCGAAAAGGAAAGCGCGGTTTGGTAATCCTGCAGACGAAGACGCCCGATTCCCCTCTGATCCATCAGGTTGTCACCAACGATTACACGTCGTTCTATCGTCTTCTGATGCAAGAGCGGCAGCAGTTCCATTATCCGCCCTACACGCGTCTTATCTATATTTTCCTGAAGCACCGTTCCGATGGTCTCGTCGAGGCTGCAGGCTTGGAGATGGGCTGTTGGCTGCGCCAGTGGTTTGGATCCCGTGTCTTAGGCCCTGACAAACCTGCTGTGGCTAAGGTGAAGTCGCTTTCCATCCGTAAGTTGGTGCTGAAACTCGAAATGGGTCTTAATATGGCCGGTGTCCGCAAATATCTGGCGCTTGCCCGGCAGCAGATGCTGCAGGACAAGCGCTATGCTTCGCTTCAGATATATTTCGATGTCGATCCCCTATAAAACTCCCTTAGAGACTAAGTTCGCAGCCGATACCTAGCACGCGATTGGTACGGGTGAAGTCGTCACGCACAAGAGGCTCTGTAGAGGTGGTCTTCTCGTAGTGACCATAGTTGGTCTGGAAGTAGGCCGCGCTGAGTGCCACCTTCTTGGAAACCTCGTACTTGAAGCCGAAACCGAGGCTGTAACTGTTGACGACGAACGACATGTCGTTCATATAGGCATCAGTGAGTTGATAGCGGGTGATTTGTCCGCCGGCCGAGATTGTCAGTCTGTCAGTGACATCCCATTCGGCTCCGCCCAGATATTCGTTTGTGCCGCCGCCAAGTAGGTCCTGCGAGTTGTTGTACCAATTGACGTTCGTGTCGTAGAAGTGGTGGTAGCCGAGGTTGAGGCGTACATCGTCGGTGATGCTCCACATCGCGCCGATGGCCAGTTGGGCCGGAGAGTCCTCATCAATCTTCTCACCATCGCGGAACTTGTTGACAGCAGCAATCTCGCTCGCCTCGTTGACAGTCGACTCATTCTTCATGTGAATCTGCGTTTTGAACTCGTATTTGGCTGCCAGATTGAAATGGCCGAACTTATAGTCGATGCCAATGACTGGGGCGATACCTACTGATGACTGGTTGCAGAGCAGGTTGACGCCCTGCGAGTACTTCTGGAGGGAGTTGAGGCTCTTGCTGGTACCTTGCAATGTGCCGACGGTTCCTTCAAGTTGAGCCTTGGTGGCTGCCAGTGTTGCCTGCTGGGCGGTCAGTTCAGCGGGGACGGGAGCACCCGCAGCCTGATATTGGGCAATGCCTGCGTTGACCTGCTCTATACCTGCGTTGACCTTGGTCAGCCCGTCGCTGACCGTGCTGATACCACCATCGACGAGGGCTGTGGCCGACTGCATGAAACTGCCGAAGTCGACATAGCCGCCAGCCGTCTTCACCTGGATGTTGCTGATCTTGGCTTTGTAGGTGGCAGTGCCGTAGAGCAGGCGAAGACCGCCATAGACGGAGAGGTTGGAGTTGATCTTATAGGCAGCGCCCAGTTGGAAACCGAAATAGTACTGGCGTCCCTGCATGTAGCCGTCCATGTCGTAGCCGCTGACGCCTGGGGCCGTCTGCCCAAGGGCTGTCGCAATCTGGTCGAGCCCCTGCAACTGGTTGGCTATGCCGCCTACAACGCTCTCGAAGGAGCCGAGGCCGTCGGCAAACTCGCACTTGCCGCCGCCGCCAGGAACGGAGAAGTTGAACTGCATGCTCCAGTCGCCCTTGTTGTAGGCCGCCTGGATGGACGGGATGACGGGGGCATCGGCTACACCCTCAAAGGTCTTCGTCGCATTGCCGTTGTTCTTGCGGCCAAGGGCGAAGTATGGGTTGGTGGATTGGATGGTTCGTGTCTGATGGGCATACTGCCAGTGGATGCCGAGGTGGAATCCTTCAGGCAGGAAAGCGACACCTGCAGGATTGCTGTAGACGCCGTCGAGCCCGATGGCACCGTCGCGGGCAGGGTTGCGCAGGAAGTCGATGCTCTGATTTGTGTTGGTCAGGATGCCACCTGCCATAGCATCTGAGGTGGCGGCTGCCAGCATCACGCTGGCAATAAAAACATTAATTTTGTTCATAATCCTAAAAACATCTTAAATTTTCGGCTGCAAAGGTATAGTGATTATGCGAGCAATCCCTGTTTGCGAGCACAAAGTTAACGAAGTTTAACGGAAAATGCACACAAACCTGCACAAATGTGCAAATCTGTGCAGGTTTATGCACACATTCCGGCTGAATGTGCAGGTTTTATTTCTTGAGTTCCGGATAACTGATGCGGGTGTGATAGATGGTCTTCAATTTCTCTATCAGTACGGTCTTGGCATAGGCGATATCTCGGAAGGTGATGGGACATTCCTTGTAAAAGCCGTCTGCCACTTGGCCGTCAATTAGTCGGTTGACCAACTCGCGGATGGTTTTCTCCGTATAGTCGGGAAGAGAGCGCGAGGCGGCCTCCACAGCATCAGCCATCATCAGAATGGCCTGTTCCTTTGTGAATGGATTGGGGCCTGGATAGGTGAACAGCAAATCGTCAACCGGCTCGTCGGGGAAAGCATTCTTCTGCTGGACGTAGAAATATTTGGTCTTTCCCAGGCCGTGGTGGGTGGCGATAAACTCCTTGATGACATCTGGCAGGTTGTATTTCTCGGCCAGTTTCAGCCCTTCTGTTACATGGCCGATGATCGTCTGGGCGCTGTCGACATAACTCATGCTTTCATGAGGATTGACACCAGACTGGTTCTCGGTGAAGTAAATGGGATTCTGTGTCTTTCCGATGTCATGATAAAGCGCACCTGTCCTGACGAGTTGGCTCTTGGCACCTATCTTGTTGGCTATCTCTGCAGCCAGATTGCCCACCTGAATGGAGTGCTGGAATGTGCCTGGGGCAACCTCGCTCATGCGCCTGAGTAGTTCCTTGTTCATATCCGACAACTCAATCAGGGTGATGTTCGACGTGAAGCCGAACACTTTCTCTATCAGGTAGAGCAGCGGGTAGGAACAGAATAGTAACAGACCGTTTAGTGCCAGGTAGTTAAACTCACCATAGTCGGTCGATAAGAGACTGTCGTTGTGAATCCAGTCGATGGCGATATTTGTCAGGCAGGCCGCAATGGTGACCCAGACGGCTGTCCAAAAGAGTTGCGAACGGCTGGACAGTTCCCTGAGCGCGAAAATGGCTGTGATACCGGCAACCAACTCCACGGCGATGAACTCGAGCGGGTGTTGTAGGACGCAGGCGCACATCAGGATCATCGTGACGTGGGCCATAAAGGCTGTGCGGGAGTCGATAAAGACACGGATGAAGATAGGCACCATCGCGAAGGGGATGATAAAGACGTGCAGCACGTTGTGGTCGACCATCAAGGAGGAAATGACTGTGAAGACAATGACCAGTGCATATAGCATCGCCATCGACCGCGTCTTCTCGAAGATGTCCTTGCGGTATAGCGACAGGTAGATGGTCAGGCAGGCGATGAGGATACAGATATACAGAATTTGTCCCATGATGGTAACGCTGATCTTCTGTTCATTATTCTCGCGGCGCTCCACTTCTTTTATGTATGACTGGAGGATATTGTAGGTCTTGGCATCTACGATGTCGCCTCGCTCGATGATCTTCTGCCCTCGCTGGGCGATGCCGCTTGCCAGTGGTATGCTATTGGTAAGGTCGCTCAGGCTGGCCTCGCTGCGCTCTTTGTCATAAATAAGGTTAGGCGAGATGTAGTCGTTGAGATTGCACTTCTGCAATATTTCGCGGTAATCCTCCAGGGTCGGGTCGATAAAGAGATGTTCGTAGGCGGTAACAGTGGTATAAAACTTGGCAATGCGCTCACTGACGGCAGTCTTGCCACTGACGATGCGCACCATGCGGGTCGTGTCCTTGCTGATCAGCGCATAGTCCGACGTGCTCATGATGCCTTGGCGGTAGATGTTATGTAGCCTGGAAGCGATAATCTGGGTACACTCTTCCGGCAGCCCGGGGATGCCTTGGTCGTAATCCTTGGCAAAATTCTTGAGTTGCCGTTCCTCTAGTTCCTTATTGTAATTAAAGTAGGGCTCATACTGCTTGAGCAGACTGTCGCGCTCTTTCTTGACGGCATCCTCACTCTTGTAGATGGGAAAGTCGAAGGGCGCAGTCAGGTCGGCATAGATCCAGAGTTTACCTTTTTCTATCTTGTAGTTGGTGTTGCTGTCGCGAGGCAGCGACCAGCAGATGATGACGACGGTACCAATAATGATGCTGGCACGAATGAGCAAATCGCGCCAAGTCATGTCGGTTTTGAGATTGAAATTCATGGTTTCGCTTCTATTTTTGGTGCAAATTTAATCATTTTTGGCTACAGATGACACGGTTTTTGAGGAAAATATGCATTAATCAGTGTTAATCTGCGTAATCTGTGGCTTTTTTTTCGTAATTTTGCACCCAAATTATAAGTAACTATGTCAGAAAGAAGAGTCAGGGTGCGCTTTGCACCAAGTCCCACGGGGGCTTTACACATCGGCGGTGTCCGTACAGCCTTGTACAATTATCTGTTTGCGCGCCAGCATGGCGGCGACCTCGTGTTCCGTATTGAGGACACGGATTCGAACCGTTTCGTTCCTGGGGCAGAAGAGTATATCATTGAGTCGTTCAGGTGGCTGGGCATCCGATTCGACGAGGGTGTCAGTTTCGGTGGTGACAAGGGCCCGTATCGTCAGAGCGAGCGCCGCGACATCTACAAAAAATATGTGAAGCAGTTGTTGGATGACGGCAAGGCCTATATCGCTTTCGATACGCCAGAAGAACTTGAACAGAAACGTCAGGAGATCCAGAACTTCCAGTATGACTGTCATACCCGCAGTCAGATGCGTAATTCTCTGACGCTCTCCGAAGAGGAGGTCGGGAAATTGCTTGCTGACGGGAAACAGTATGTCGTGCGTTTCAAAATAGACGCAGGACAGGAAGTGCTGGTGAACGACCTGATTCGTGGTGAGGTGCGCGTGAAAACAGACATCCTCGACGACAAAGTGCTCTTCAAGAGTGCAGACCAGTTGCCGACCTATCATCTGGCCAATATCGTGGACGACCATCTGATGGAGATCTCTCATGTCATCAGGGGGGAGGAGTGGTTGCCAAGTGCGCCTCTCCACGTGCTGCTCTATCGGGCCTTCGGATGGGAGGACACTATGCCGCAGTTTGCACATCTGCCGTTGTTGCTGAAGCCTGACGGCAAAGGCAAACTTTCGAAGCGTGACGGTGACCGACTGGGCTTCCCTGTGTTTCCGTTGGAATGGCATGATCCCAAGACGGGTGACGTCAGTCGCGGCTATCGTGAGGATGGCTATTTCCCTGAGGCCGTCATCAACTTCCTTGCGCTGTTGGGCTGGAATCCCGGCACAGAGCAGGAAATCTTCTCCCTCGACGAACTGGTGCCGCTTTTCGACATCTCAAAGTGCTCGAAGGCAGGTGCCAAGTTTGCCTACGACAAGGGAATCTGGTTCAACCATGAATATATCCTGATGAAGTCGGCAGAGGAAATCGCCAAGTTATTTCTGCCTATCGTGCAGGAGCATTGCCCGGACGAGACGCTGGAGCGCGTGACGGCAGTGACGGCGATGATGAAGGACCGCGTGTCGTTCGTCAAGGAGTTGTGGCCTCTCTGTTCATTCTTCTTCGAGGCACCTACAGCGTATGACGAGAAGACGGTTAAGAAACGCTGGAAAGAGGATTCTGCTCAGGTGATGACCGAACTCATCAGTGTGCTGGAAGGCATCGATGACTTCTCGTTGGAGAGTCAGGAACAGATTGTTCACGCGTGGGTGGAGCAGAAAGAGTATAAGTTGGGTAACGTGATGAATGCCTGGCGTCTGACCCTTGTCGGTGAGGGCAAGGGCCCTGGTATGTTTGATATCTCGGCATTCCTGGGTAAGGAGGAGACCATAAACAGAATGAGGCGTGCAATTGAGGTGCTTGGCTGATGTATAACATAGCAATATATCTTTACCTCCTGGGTGTGGCCGTCTGCAGCCTTTTCAATGAGAAGGTCCGGAAGATGTGGCGTGGCGAGCGGGATGCCTTCCGGATTCTGCGGGAGAAGGTGGATCCTGCTGCACAATACGTCTGGTTCCATGCTGCCTCGTTGGGGGAGTTTGAGCAGGGGCGTCCGTTGATGGAGCGTCTTCGCAAAGAGCATCCGGAGTATAAGATACTGCTGACCTTCTTCTCGCCGTCAGGCTATGAGGTGCGCAAGAATTATGAGGGTGCTGATATCATCTGCTATCTCCCTCTGGATACAATCATCAATGCGCGCCGTTTCTTGCGGGCCATACGACCTGTAAAGGCCTATTTCATCAAGTATGAGTTCTGGTATAACTATCTGCATATCCTCAAGCACCGTGGTGTGCCGGTCTATAGTGTGTCGAGCATCTTCCGGCCCGATCAGGTGTTCTTCAAATGGTACGGAAGGGAATATTCGCATGTGCTGAAATGCTTTACCCATTATTTCGTGCAGAATGAGTTGAGCAAGAATCTGCTGGCCAAGATAGGCATTACCGATGTGACGGTGGTGGGAGATACGCGCTTTGATCGCGTACTTCAGATTAAGGAGGCCGCTAAGCAACTGCCCGTCGTAGAGGCGTTCAAGCAGGATGCCAAGGTCTTTGTCGCGGGCTCGTCCTGGCCTCCCGATGAGGACATCTTCATCCGCTACTTTAATCAGCATAAGGAGTGGAAACTCATCATCGCCCCTCACGTGATAGGCGAGGATCATCTGCAGCAGATAGAGAAATCGCTGGTGGGGCGTAAGGTTGTTCGCTATACGGAGGCTACGCAGGAGAATGTCACCGATGCCGAAGTGCTGATGATCAATTGCTTCGGGCTCTTGTCGAGTATCTATCATTATGGCGACGTGGCTTATGTAGGCGGAGGCTTTGGCGTGGGCATCCACAATCTGCTGGAGGCGGCCGTCTGGGATGTTCCCGTGTTCTTCGGCCCAAATAACCAGAAATTCCAGGAGGCTCAGGGCCTGAAGCAGAGTGGCGGTTTCGAGATTGGTTCCTATGAGGACTTTGAGGCTCAGATGAACCGCTTTGCCTCCGAGCCTGCTTACTTGCAGGAGGAGGGACGCCGCGCGGGGCTGTTCGTGAAGAGTCAGGCTGGCGCGATGGAAAAGATTATCGCTGCAACGCTCTGACGGGGCTTACAGGTTGATGATTGTCAGCCGGCGGACGCCTTGATAGTCGACCGTTTCCTTTTTTTCCAGATATCGGATTAGTATGTCAGTGGTCTGCTCGTTCAATAGGTGGTCCGCCCCCTTTGGTATCTTACTGGTGGCAGGGATATAGTTGTTGGTAGCCACGCGGTATTTCTTCTTCATATTCAGTTTTTTGCCATCTAGGGTCAGCAGTCTTGCTTTCTTGATAATGCTTGGATTGTTCCGGTCTAGTGTCAGTTCGCATCTGAAGCCTCCTACGAAGGGGAAACTGTAGAACTTGTTGTTGCAGTAGGTGAGCATCATCGTCAGCAGTTCCTCACCAGTGAGTGTCAGGATGACGGCATGGTTGTCGAAGGGGTCCATCTCCAATATGTCACGGATGGTGATATTGCCTGCTGGATGGCTGTCGATACGCACGCCGCCCGGATTGACCACTGCCAAGTCTGTGTGGCATTCAGCGATGAAGGCATCGCACATCATACAAGCCAGTTCCTCACGGGCTTCAAATGGCGTGCTGGCCATCGCTATCACGCGACGGAAGTCTGGATTGCCACTGAAATGATCGACCATCGCCTGTACCACCTTGTTTTTCTTAGGATATTTCTTGATGTCGATATACTCTGCCTTCTTGTCTACCACCTTTCCGCTGTCAACGGTGAGGGTGATGTATGTGACGCGTCCGAACTTGTTCTTGTTCTGTGTAATCAGTATGCCATTCTCAAATTCGTTGCCTTTCAACTGCGTGTGGGTGTGCCCTCCGATGATAAGGTCCAGCCAGGGGAACGTCTTTGCCATCTCGATGTCGTCAGGGTAGCCCAGATGCGACAGCAGAATGGTGGCATCGCACTCGCGGCTTAGCCACTCATATTGACCGACAACCTCCTTGGCAGGTTTGAAACTGATGCCCCTGACATTATCAGGATGTGTACTGGGAATGCCTTGAGATCCCAGTTGTACAGCGCCGATGACGCCCACTTTCAGCCCTTCGACATCAAAAACTTGGTAAGGGGTGGTCTTGATGTTTACAGAATCTGAGGGGAAAATGTTGGCACAGATATAGCGGAAGTTGGAGAGTCCTACAAGCCGCGGCAAGGAGTGAACGTCGAACTCATGATTGCCAAGGGTAGAACCGTTGAAGCCTACCATATTCATCAGCGTCACCATAGGGTAACTGGAGATTTCGTATTTGTCGTTCAGCGGGTTTCCTGTACGATTGTCGCCTGCAGAAAACACCAGCAGTGACGGGTCTTCTGTCCGCAGACTGTCGATTAGTGCTGCCAGTTGAGGGAAGACGCCGATGGTGGCATGCATGTCGTTGGTTGCCAGTATGTGTATTTCCTTCTTCTCTCCGTAGGCCGTCAGTGTCAGCACAATGGCCAGCATAGTGAGGATAGTTCTCTGAAACATCCTGTTTCCTGCGTTCATAATTCTTAAAGTTAGTGATTTAGATAGCAAATCTATAGGTCTTTTATAACCCACTGACTATCAGTGCCTTTCAAGCCAGCATATAGGAGAGGTTACGAATTTGTTACATACAGAAGTCCGAAATTCTCCACGATTTGCTTAGGACTCTGATAACTCTCTATCGACCTCATTTGCGGCTACAAAGGTACAAAACTATTTTCAATTTAACGACATTTATGCCAATAAAACGATTCTTGATAGTGCATTTTAACTTTTTAGGGGTTTGTGAAGTTTCCTTAATACCGTATTCAAGTTGCACTCAACTGTATCGTCCGTCTCTCTTCCAA
>Ga0326511_10005002_pt1 | contig 10500 bp, 8 predicted proteins | sample 0_2496_0518_D_FD_203701 | JGI IMG/M metagenome (GOLD analysis project Ga0326511, IMG submission 203701) | Bovine rumen microbial communities from UC Davis, California, United States - 0_2496_0518 | ecosystem: Host-associated > Mammals > Digestive system > Stomach > Rumen | place: USA: California... | reverse complement strand
GCAATATCAAGCTCTGTCTGCCGGCCTTTGCCGGAAATATTTTCAGAAATCATAAAATTCTACACCTTTCCTGATATTTCTGACCTTTGCATGGTCACAAGGAAAATCATAGCATAATTTTTATGATTTGTCAAGAATATCACCCTGCAAACCCCAGGATAAACGGCAGAATCTGTTTGTAGGAAACAGCCAGATTCATATTTTCACCCCGCAGAACATGCGCCGTATTGATGCCGATGATTTCGCCATAAGTATTGAACAGCGCACCTCCGCATGAACCATCAGAAACCGCCGCTGTATGCTGAATGAAATCCTGATTTTCTGTTTTCCGGAATCCGGAAATAATCCCGTCAGAAACGGAATTCAGAAAGCCCATCGGACTGCCAATGGCTACCACTTTCTGACCGCGGACTAATTCTGTTCTCCCGTCATAGATACGCAGAGGATATAAATCCCTCTGAATCTGTATCACGGCCAAATCAAGAAGCGTATGATATTTGACAATCTGTATCACCGGATAAATTTTCTCATCATTTTCGAGACGGACAGCATAAAGTTTCCCATCTCCGAGAACATGCAGATTCGTCAGAATATAGCCTTTCTGACTGATGGCCAGCCCGGAACCGCTCCCCATGAATTCACCAGCCTGATTATAAACCCCTATCATTACAACGGATTTCGCCAGCCTTGCGATTTCCTCATAAGTCAATTCATTCCTTGCTTTCTGTCGCCCCGGATGAACTGTATTCACTTTAGATGCCCGTTTATGATACTCCGGAATTACCGCCTGCCCGGCCGTGCCAATCGGATATAATTCTGAACATTCTATCAGAATATCGGCAATTTTCAAATCTCTGTCCGGAAGAAGCAGAAGTACCTGATTCCCTAAAAGATACGCCACATAACAGAATAAATACTCTTTATAGCCAATCTTCCCCGAGCAGACAAATTTCCCCCTGAATCCGGATAAATATAAATCATGCCAGTACAGCACAGCAATCATGAGATTTTTCTCGATAGTCGCATTCTGAGTGATGACACTCTTCCGGTAAAAATTCAGCATTTTCTGACATGCACGGGCAAAAGCTTCATCCGGAAGGCGATTCTGCTGAAATGCCTCATATTTTTCCTGATAACTCTCTATCTGATGCTTGTCGGACAACATCCGGAATTCCGTGATTCTCTGGTAATCACTGCACAAATCAAGCTTCTGAATTTCCTGCAAATAATTCCCCGAAATCCCTGTCACCCGGATAAAACACGGCTCTGTCTGATTGATAAAATCCAATAAACTCTGCATGTATTTCACCTCTGATTTTTAATTCATTATAGCACAAAAAATATCAGGTGTCAACTATGACGAATTTTCAGAAAATTAGTGACAAGTCCGAAATTTTGTGCTATAATAATATCTGTAATCATCATTTCAGGAGGCTTTTAACAGTTAAAAGATTTCTACAAACAGTTAGAAACAAATAGCAAACTTTTATAAGAAAGAGAGGTGAAAACCGTTTATTGAAACTTGACAAAAGAAAACTTTTATGTTATAATAGAGAAGCACAGACATCAGGATATGTCAGTGAAAATGCACAGCCTATGCGAAAACCAAGCGATGATGGCAGGTGTAAATCTTCAGAAAGGAGAACGGATTAGGGGTAATCATTCCGCCTATGATAAGGGCAGAACAGCCCTCTGGTCACAGCGTAGTCATTCGCTGTCTAAATACGGGAAACCGTTGACGGTCAAGCAGAACAGTCTGTAGTTCAGGAAGTCCAGGACGTGGAACAGAAAGACGTGAAAGTAAAGTAAAAAAAGAAAGATGTGAAAGAAAATACACAAATATCAACTTCTCTGATTTGTGTATGTGTACCCGTACGTTAGCGGGGAATTTACGCCTTCGGAGTGTCATACCAAACATGAGTAGAGGAAAGAACAGTTTTCTGATTCCGGATTCAAAAATGGACACATTGAACAAGGAATGGAACATAAAAGTTTACTTTATTACTTTTTATAAGTTTTCAATAACGGTCGCTTATGCTCAAAGGAAAAACAGTCTTATTAGGCGTGACCGGAGGAATCGCCGCTTATAAAATCCCCAACTTAGCAAGAATGCTCAAAAAACTGCACTGCAATGTCCATGTTCTCATGACGGAACACGCCGTCAATTTTATCAACCCCATCACATTCGAGACGCTCACCGGAAATAAATGCCTGATTGATACATTCGACAGATATTTCCAGTACAGCGTGGAGCATGTCGCACTTGCCAAACAGGCCGATATTGTCATGATAGCCCCCGCCACTGCCAATGTCATCGGCAAGATTGCCAACGGCATCGCCGATGATATGCTCACTACAACGGTCATGGCGTGTCCGTGCAGGAAAATCATTGCCCCGGCTATGAATCATAATATGTATCATAACCCCATTGTACAGGAAAATCTGGCCAAATTAGCAAGATTTGATTATGAAATCATCCCCCCGGACAGAGGTATGCTCGCCAATGGCGATATTGGTGACGGACGTATGCCCGAAGAAGCTGTCTTATTAGAATATATCCTCAAAGAAATCGCACATGAAAAAGACCTGACCGGAAAGAAGATTCTCATCACGGCCGGGGCGACACAGGAAGCCATTGACCCGGTGCGGTTCATCACGAATCATTCAACAGGGAAAATGGGCTTTGCCATTGCCAAGGCCGCTATGCGCCGGGGCGCGGAGGTGACTGTCATCGCCGGACATACCGAGGCCGAACCGCCCATGTTTGTGAATCTGATTCATGTCAAATCCGCGCAGGATATGTTTGAGGCCGTGACGGCGATTTCCAGTCAGTTTGATATTATCATCAAAACGGCGGCTGTCGCAGACTTTACCCCCGTCACCACGGCAGACAACAAAATCAAAAAAACTGACGGTGATACAGAAATCCGGCTCACACGCACAAAAGATATTTTGAAATATCTCGGTGAACATAAGCCGGAGCATCAGTTTCTGTGCGGATTCTCCATGGAGACGGAACACGTTCTCGAAAACTCCCGGAAAAAGCTCGATACGAAACACTGTGACATGATTTGTGCCAACAGCCTGAAAACTGAGGGCGCAGGCTTCGGGACGGATACCAACATCCTGACATTAATCACAAGAGATTCTGAAACAGAACTCCCCAAACTCACCAAAGAAGAAGCCGCGCACAGAATCCTTGATGCCATTCTTGCAAACTGATTTTCAAGATTCTCCTGCTATTAAAAAACTGCCGGCAGGAATTCCCTGCCCGGCAGTTTTTCAATTTGATTTGGCTTATCTTACTTGATGGGGAAATCAGAATCAGACAGCAGTTTGACAATCAGGCGCATGATGTTCAGAGAATCGGTAAAATCAGGTTTCCCGTTTGCATCGACATCAGCATTTTTCTGTCCCTGTTCTGTCAGTTCAGCCTTGCCGAAGAGGGCTTTATTCAGAAGAATGATGTCCATAATATCTGTTTTGCCGTCTTCATCGGCATCACCCCAGCCAATGCTGTCCGGTGCGGTTGTTTCGGAAGTCTCTGTCGGGTCTGATGTTTCAGGCTCTGTTGTGGGTTCCGTGGTCGGGTCAGTATTTTCCGGCACTTCGAGACCGTCAACAATCGAATAGAATGCCGGTTTTGCAGTATAATCCTCATTGAAAAGAAGCGGATATTTGGAAGCACGCCAGCTCATATCATCCGTTGTTCCCCAGAAAACAACAGCGGAAACATTATCTTTATATTCCATGATGGCATCCATAATATCAGAATAATACTGTGCCTGTTCCTCAAACTTATCAGTACCGCTAATCATATGGTCAAGTTCTGTCACCTGAATGTCAAGACCAGTCTCGGCAAATGCTTTCAGAGTCTTCTTATAAAGGCTGACTGTCGGGAAAATATCCGTGCCGAGATGAGACTGCATTCCAATGCCGTCAATATAATGACCATCGGCATTGATTTCCTCTACCATCTTAACGATTGCCGGAGTTTTGCCGGGCATGTACTCATTGAAGTCATTATAGTACAGTTTGCAGTCTTCCGGAGCGTATTTCTTGGCAAACTCGAAAGCAGGCTTGATAAATGAGTTATCACCGAAAATCTGTACCCACGGAGATTTGGCCGAACCCTCCTCCTGAGAGCCGGGCTGACGTGCTGAACCGTCATCAAGCCAGCACTCATTGACAACGTCAAACGCATAGAAATTCACATCCGGATATTCCTCAGCGATTGCAGCAAAAACATTCTTGATATAATTCTCCATACGGACGAGCATTTTTTCTTTGGAAACCCAGTCGCCGTTTTCATCATAATTTTCTTTGAAGAACCATGTCGGGGTCTGCTGATGCCATACAAGAACATGTCCTCTGACAGGAATATTATTATCTCTTGCAAAATTCAGGATAGACCGCGCACTTGCAAGATTGACCTGCGGATTTTCGTCATCACCATCAGCGGCAAGCGCAAGGCAGGCGTTTTTATCCAGAATTGCATCGGGCTTCATTTCATTGCCCGGGGTGATGCTGTTGAAATGTTTCTGAATCAGCTCTTTGGTAGATGCCGGAGCAAGTTCCTTTGTCGTCACGGCTGTGCCAATCTTGAAATACTGACTGTAAACATCCTTGAGAGAAACAATATCCGTCTCCGGATGGAACACGGGTGCTTTTTTGACAGTAAAATCATCAATATAAATATTATCAGAACCGCCCTCGAAATAAACAAAAACTTCTTTCATTTCCTCGGTGAAGCTGACTTTGAGGTCATTGACTTCCTGCCAGCCGTTTCCGTTGAGATTTGCCAGATTTTCATAATGCTGTTCGCCATTGCTGTCAGTATACTGGAAGCTGACTGTCACGCTTGTGTACCACTGTCCCATGACCTGTGCGCTGATGAGATACGCCGTACCAGGTTCGCACTTATCATCGAGACGGAATGCGGGACCATTCCAGGACTTGGAGCGGCCGCTTGCGCAGAGTGCCTTAGTACCGCTGACGGCATTATCCTCATTGACAGAGAGAACTGTCGTATCTGTTGTACCTCTGTTTGTCCATGCAGATGCATCGCCATCCTCAAAATCAGATGAATAAATAATTGTCTCGTCCGTCTCTTCGGCATTGGCACTTATCACAGCCGGAGCAGAGTTCATCAGAACACAGTTGACAGCCATCAATGCTGAAAGGATTCTCTGATTCATATTCTTACTCATTTATGAAAGCCTCCTTGGATTTTTTTGTGAGAATTCACAAGTTTATTTTATCACATTTACAGCAAATTGTCAATAGTTTTCAGAAAATTTACAATCAGTATATTGTTTTCCTGTAAACCTGACAAACGCTTTGTAAAAGCAGGAAAAAAGCGTTATTTTCTTCAGAATGAAAAATTTTTTGATGTTTTTCTTTACAAATTATGAAAAATATGCTATAATAAATTTATATTTTTAAAGCAAAGTGAGGTTTTTCCCATGAGCAGTATCAGAATCGCCATTGCAGGTTACGGCAACCTCGGCAAGGGCGTAGAATTAGCCATCAGACAAAATCCCGATACCGAATTGGTCGGCGTATTCACTCGCCGTGACCCGGCATCCGTCAAACTCCTGACCCCCAATATCCCTGTCTGGAAACTCGAAGAGGCCAAAAATCATCAGAACGAAATTGACGTTTTAATCATCTGCGGCGGCAGTGCAACGGATTTACCCGTACAGACCCCCGAACTTGCAAAATATTTCAATGTCATTGACAGCTTTGATACCCACGCAAGAATTCCCGAACATTTCGCCAATGTCGATAAGGCCGCAAAAGAATCCGGTCATCTTGCCATGATTTCCCTCGGATGGGACCCAGGTCTGTTTTCACTCAACAGAGTTTATGCGGAATCCATTCTTTCCAATGGCAAGACCTATACATTCTGGGGAAAGGGTGTCAGCCAGGGACATTCTGACGCTATCCGCCGGGTAGAGGGTGTCAAGAGAGGCATTCAGTATACATGCCCCGTAGAATCCGCCATCGAGGCAGTACGCAGCGGCGCACAGCCGGAACTTTCCACCCGTGACAAACATGAGCGCGTTTGCTATATCGTTGCCGAAGACGGCGCAGACAAGGCTAAAATCGAATCCGAAATCAAGAACATGAAAAATTATTTTGATGAATATAACACAACTGTAAATTTCATCAGTGAAGAAGAATTCGAGGCTAATCATAATACATTACCGCACGGCGGTTTTGTCATCCGCTCCGGCAAGACCGGTGACGGCGAATCTACCAATCAGACGATTGAATATTCCCTGAAACTTGAATCCAATCCCGAATTTACCGCTTCTGTACTTGTTGCCTATGCAAGAGCCGTGAGCCGTCTCAAAGCCGAAGGCGCAACGGGATGCAAAACTGCATTTGATGTTGCACCGGGTTATCTGTCGCCTCTATCCCCCGAGGAACTCCGCGCAAAAATGCTCTGATATGAATCAGAGTCACGAGCCACATTATGTGCGCCCGTGCGAATTGAAACAATTGAAACGAAATGAAATAAATAACACAAAAATCCGGCCTGTACGGCCGGATTATGTTTTTTATCCGAGAGTGTCAGTCAGCCTGACGATATATCTCATGACAGCAAGAGAATCTTCAAAATCAGGCTTGTTATTATGATTCACATCGGCGGCTTTGATTTGTGCATCTGTGAGGTTGGTTTTGCCGAAAATGGCTTTATTAATCATGATTACGTCCAGAATATCAATGCTTCCGTTTCCGTCAATGTCGCCGGGACTGAGTTCAGACAGATAGGTCACAGCTCCGTCATAGCTCTGACTGGTGTCCGGGAGCGCGAACGTATAATATCCGTCATAGACATCATGCATATGAAAAGTAAATTCATTTCCGTTTTCATCAGTAGCTGTATAGAGTTTTCCGTTTTCATCATGCGCGGATAATTCCGCATCAGAATAGAGGAACAATTTCTGATTGACATCGACATTGTACCAGTTATCGGCGATTCTGACGGCATTCCATCCATGCACTAAGGATAATTCCGTTATCGTGTCCACGCCAACGGAATTGCATAATAGACTGTAGGCCTTTGCATATCCTGCACAGACGGTTTTTTTATCCAGAAATGCTGATGCTATGGACTGGTCAATATTATTCTCACCATAACCGAAAGTAATATCCTCTGCGAGGGCTTGGGCAAGATATTTGGCTCTGTCATAATCCGTTGCATAAGTCAAGGCCTGATTGATATATCCCTGCTCGATTTCTTCAATTTCCTTCCGGGCGGTTTCCCGTGCTGTTCCGTCCTGATACTGGTCATAGAGTTTGAGACTGAAAGAGACATTCTTCCCTCCTGATGATGCTGTATAAGACGGAGAAATCCAGAAAAATTCCGGATGGTCAAAGACGAATACGCTCGATAATGTTACAAGTTCATCAACCGTGAATTTCCGGGTGGTGATTTCCGGGATAGCTTCGATTGTAAATTGTGAAAAAAGACCGCTGTGAGCGGTCTTTTTTCTGAGAAATAGCAGCGATGAACAGGAAATCTATGATAAATTCCTGACTTCGTGTCTCGTTTCAATCCACACCATGACCCTGATGATGTCAAAAATATAAGTCCTGGTGATTCTGTTATTGATAGTATAACATATATTTTTGATGTTGTCAAGGGGGTTCTAAAAATTTTTTTCAAAAAATGCAAGCATTTGATTTCAAATCCGTACTTAATAGACAGGAAGGGGGGAACGCCTATGAATGATGCGGAAATTATCATGCTGTATCTGTCACGCTCAGAGACGGCCATCACAGAAAGCAAAAAACACTATGGCAGACTGATTCAGCATATTATCAGGAATATTCTGAAAAATCAGCAGGATGTTGAAGAATGCGAAAATGATACTTATCTTTCAGCATGGCAGTCGATACCGCCCAATCAGCCGAAAAGTCTGAAAGCGTATTTGTCCGTGATTGCCCGGAATGCCGCGTGTAAACGCTGTGAATACCTCACGGCCGAAAAGCGCAATCCGGAAATGCTGATTTCTCTTGATGAATTAGGCGATTCTGTCGCGGATGATTCCGGTCAGGATTTCACAGACGATACACTCAAAGAAATCATCAACAGTTTTCTTGCAACGCTCAAAAAAGACCAGCGCAGAGTGTTTTTATTGAGATACTGGAAATTCTGCTCCGTGCAGGAAATCATGAACGAAACCGGATTCAGCAAGTCAAAAGTCGAGAGCATGTTGTTCCGGACGAGAAACAAACTCAAAAAATATCTCACAGAAAGGGGCTATTCATCATGAAAAAAGAAGATTTGAACCAGATGCTTTCTCTCGTAGATGAGAAGTATATCAACGAAATCACTGAGCCGGGCTTTCATGATTTTGATTCCGAAATCGAAGTCTCCGGAGAAGTGCAAGTCGTGAAGCATGTGTCTCATTGGAGAACATGGGCGGCGGCCGCGGCGGCATTGATTGTATGTGTCGGGTTTGGCGGATTCTTAGCAAGACAGGCCGTTATCCGTCAGCAGGAGTTCAGTGTCGGCAGTGAGGCAAGTGTCGATTTTATCGAAAGTCTGTCCGAGGAAGAACTTGATAATTATTTCCTGAATGAGATTGAAAATCTTCCGGATTTTCCTCACACGCAAATTGATTCCCGGACAGAACACATCATTCCGCCCATCGGGAAAAATCAAGCTGATACGGGCAATATCGGATTTTCTCAAACGCATGATTATGCAGAGTTTTCTATGGTCAATCCCGGAACCTGTGCTGTGATAATGCGCGTGTTTGATACTGCTCCGGATTTGGATTTCAGTCAGGCCGAAGCATATCATATTGATGATTATGATGTGGATTTCTATGGGGTCTACGGACAGACAGTCTCTGAACCCATGCCGTACAGTCAGAGTTTTTTCAGCTATCACGGCAGAATGTACCATCTTTACACGGACACGCTCGACAAGAAAGAAGTAATCCGGCTTGTGTATGAAATTCTGGATTCTGATTTCTCCGCAAAGAGCCTGTATCTGGAATATGCGACAACCGAAGAAGATTTGATTCCTTACTTCACGGAACTGCCCTCTGATGTTTCTGATTTGGATTATTATCACGAAACAGCACTGTATCAGCAGTACGGTGATTATTATGAAAACAGCGTGGATAATATCGCTCCGCCAATCGCCGGGAACTGGTTCGACAGAGCAGAACAATTATTCCTGAATAACGGTGAGGACAAAACAGCAAGATTTAATATGGCAACAAATGACCATTCTTTACTGCTTGCGATTTATGATAATCCCCAGATTGATATGAGTGAGTTCACTTCGCTGAATCCCTGTCATATTGATGGTTATGATATTGACTTCTATGGCATCTACAAAACACAGGACGGCGACCCCATTCACAACAGCACAATGGGAATTTTCCGGTATCATGACAAGTTATATATTCTGCATACAACCGATTTCAGCCGGAAAGAGACTATGAAGATTGTCTATGAAATTCTCGATTCTGAACTCTCCGCCAATGATTTGTATGAACAGTACAAGCTTGATATTCAGTCTGATGAAGAATTGCAGGCCTATTTCAAGGGCGTTCCGGAGCATATCCTCGACCCTTCTCAGGAGGACTCTGCCCCCGTTGACCCGTATTTCCATATTGAGAACGTATCACTTCCCATCAAAACAAGCTGGTCTAATAATGCACAGATTTTCTTTACCTCTGCTGACGGAACTGCTCCGGCCACAAAAGCACAGATTGACTTCCTGAACGGCTCAGAACTTCCGGCTTGTGTGCAGGTATATGACCGCATTACTGAACTTCCGGAATCATTCGCTGAAACAGAGCCGTATCATCTTGATGATTATGATGTTGATATTTACGGCAAATTTGAAAATGATTCTCTTGTCCAGGCACTTCCGCATTATCACAGTATCACTTATTTTGAATATCATAACAGATTCTATCTTGTCAACACAAATCAGTTGAGCCGGAAAGAAACGATTCAGCTTATTTATGACGTTCTGGATGCTGATTTCTCTGCAAGTGGTCTTTATGAGCAGTACACGGGGGATATTGTCTCATCGGAAGACGAGAGAACCACGGAAGAAACTGTTCCGGAAACTGTGCTTGATTTGCACACGGCCAATCATCTTGATTTCTGTTATGGCTTAGTCCCTGAATTTTACGCCCTGAGCGGAGAAAATCAGAGAGCCATTGACGGCGGAAACATGACCATGAGTGATGAAATCACTTATGAAAATACCTATGATGACAGTGATTTGATATTTGATGCCGACTCCATCCGCTATGATGAAACCGCCGGTGACGGCACAGGCTATGAATTATTCTATCAATGTGAACTCTCCCCCGCCTAAAGAGGCGGGAGCTTCGTAAGAAGTTTGACATAAGCCCTTATTCTTACAGGCGGGAACACATCCGCCACTACTGGATAAGGCTGTGAAGCCTACACCGCTACTTTTAGTAATTTTTTAGTTATCCTGACCACTTTTTT
>Ga0326511_10005001_pt1 | contig 10500 bp, 12 predicted proteins | sample 0_2496_0518_D_FD_203701 | JGI IMG/M metagenome (GOLD analysis project Ga0326511, IMG submission 203701) | Bovine rumen microbial communities from UC Davis, California, United States - 0_2496_0518 | ecosystem: Host-associated > Mammals > Digestive system > Stomach > Rumen | place: USA... | reverse complement strand
TTATGAGGAATTCAACCAGCTAAGAGAATCGATACAGGCAAACTATAAGGACTCTAGAGAAAGATCGTTGGCTTTGACCAAACTTGAGGAATGTTATCTTTGGCTTTTCAGGTGTAAGATGAAATAGGCGAGGTTCCCGAGTGTTGCACGACCTATGGCAGATCTGGACATTCAGCCCGAGGACGGCACCAGCGCCATGATGCGGAGGAAAACCGCACGTGACAATGCAAAGATGCAACTTTGCCGCTATACTTTGCCCTAGTTAGTGATAGCTAGGGCTTTTCTCTTATTGGAGGTGTTTACATGGACGAGGAAGAGCGCACGGAGGTTGAGGAAGAGCGAGAAGAGGTAGCCGAGGAAGCTACTCCCGAAACCGACGTGGAAGCGGTTGAGCAGCGAACGGACGATTACGACGGCATCGTAAGGCGTCTGGACGAGCTGCACGACGAGCTGCGGGGCATGATGGAAGAGATGCGGCGCGGCTTTGACGCAATGGGCCTAGCGGCGGAAACGGCTGGTTACGTTGACGAGACCATCGACGCAGCCGACATTGCGGAGGACGTGGCAGAAGCCATTGACGAGCTGGTGGGCCTTGAAGCCCTAGACCTTCTTTAAGGAGTGATGCAGTATGCAGAACAACACCACGGTGCTTGCCAACGCAATGCTGAGCATGAGCACCGACTTCCAGCAGCGTGTGCCCGACCCCTCGCAGCAGGGTGTCGCACGTGTGTCTGAGTTCCTGTTCAAACCCATGAACAGGAAGTATCTCAATGAGTTCATGGATATGTTTGTCAACGTGTTTGCGGCGCAGCTGGTGACGCAGCGCGAGTTCCGCAACCCCATCAAGCGCAAGCGTGCCGACTTGACTTCTGGCAGCACGGTGCAGGAGATCGAGCTGGACTTCATCAAGGCGCATGCCTACAAGGATGACTGGGGCCATCGTGTAGATGACATTACCAATCTGCTTAAGGTGTACCGTCCTGACGGGCAGGTGGCCTACCATTCCGTGAACCGTTTCGACCAGTACCCCATCTCCATCAATGACATGGAGCTGCGTGCGGCTTTCCAGTCTGAGTACGGCCTGAACGAGCTTGCCGCAAAGATCATGCAGGTGCCCTTCAACTCTGCGGAGTATGACGAGTACCAGTACTACAAGCAGATCCTTGCGGAGCATGAGTACCATCAGGGCTTCTTCAAGCACCAGTGCGCCTACCCTGTTGACGAGACCACGGGCAAGGCGTTTCTGCGTGCCCTTCGTGCCTATGCCGACAAGCTGACCATCCCTAGCCGACTCTACAACGCCAAGAATGCCACCATCCCCACGTGGATCAATGCGGACGAGCGCTCTAGCATGGTGCTGTACATCGAGGCGGATGCAAAGGCCAGCCTTGACGTTGATACCCTGTCTGCTGTCTTCCAGCTGGACAAGGCGGAGATCCAATACCGTATTCAGTTCATTGACAGCATCCCGATTCCTGGAGCATTCGCGCTGCTGACCACGGAGGACTTCTGGGTTTGTGCCGATTACGGCATCTATAACGAGAGCTTCCGCAATCCGCAGACCCTCACCACCAACTACTACCTGACCATCATTGGCATGTACAGCGCCAGCCCCTTCGTGCCGGCAATCCTCTTCACCACCGAAGAGGGCACGGTGAACAACTTGATTACCGAAGCTGTCACGGGCCTTACCGTCACGCCTAGCACGGCCAATGTTGAGCAGGGCGGACAGCTTGCCCTCGTCACGTCCATTGCGGGCACGCTTACCCCTTCCCCTGAGTCATACGTGATTCCTCGCACCATTCAGGTGGCTCCCGATTCCGTCACGTGGACTCTTTCGGCTGTTGACGGTGACGATGCGCCAGTGGCACTTGACATTGACACCTACATTGACCGATTCGGCATCCTTCACGTGGGCACCACGGTGCCAGCCGATACCGTCATTACGGCAACTGCCAAGAGCACCTACATTCCCGCCGAGGGCGAGCCTGAGACGGCCAGCGCGACGCTTACCGTCGTTGCGCCTAAGTAAGCCTTAGAACATCCAAGCCTAGAGGGGCGAGGGCCTAGCCCTTGCCCCTTTTCTTATAGGAGGTGAAGCATGGCGAGGTTCCCCAAAATCGGAGAGACCAACACCTTCCCCTATCTTGATAACGCGCGGCCATTCGATAGGCATGTAACCTTCGACTATGGGCGATATGACTACACGGCCACGGCCAAGCTCTGCAAGGTTCCATGGCCTAACGACTATCGGCATACCGTCTGGTGGACGGACGAGCAGATGCGCGACACGTGGTTTGATGATCTGGAGGGTCTTTCAATCGAGCTGACCCACGGCACCTTGCGCACGCAGACGGACGCCATAACGCTGGATGTGCCCTATGACGTTGCCCTTACCTATAACTACATCTATATGAAGGTGCCACAGATTACCGAGGATGCGCCCATCGACCACGAACGTGCGGGCGGCATCCGCACGGTATGCGCATTCATAGACTCATGCGAGTACCAAAGCCCAAGTGCGACACTCTTTAGGCTGTCTGTTGACGTTTGGTCAACGTACCTTCCCTACACCAGCGTTCACGGCATGATGCTTGACAGAGGGCATGCGCCCATGTGGGCCATGAGCGCTGCGAGCTACCTAGAGAATCCCATTGCCAATTGCGGCAACCTATTGGCCCCTGACGTTTCCTTTGGTGATGCGGGCATCGTGCGGGGCGGCGAGTATGAGCCTTTGAGTACGGCAAACCCCCTCTACGTTCTTGCGAGCACGATACCCTACAGCCAGATCAACGGCATCACACGTGCCTACACGCACAATTCCACGGCAGCCACCTACTACGACACGGGCGCACGCAATGGCGAGCAGGTGGGCGTGCGCAGCTACCAGTGGGGAAGCGGCAAGGGCTACGAGGGCATGACAAGCCCTAGCACGCCTACGCATGCGGACGGCTCCATACCGTCTGGACTCTACTATTACGGCGTTCTGGGCACGGCAGTTGCGAGCGGTGCGCTTGCAACCATCTTCGGCGCATTGCCAGTGCTTGCCACGTCATGCCAAGCGGCCTTTGTCGTGCCGTCAGATCTGGTGACGTTGGGCACCACGCACGCCATAGAGGGCGTGACGGTCTACGAGGTGAGCAACAAGGGCTTGCAGCAGGTGGCAAGCTTTGACGTGACAAAGCAGCTCTTCGGCTACCCCACAGAGTACGCTGACATTGCCAAGCTGTATACGGAGCCTTACGCACATCTGGAGATTAGCGACGATCTGGGCAACAGCACCGCCATTGCTATCGAGGACACCACCGGAACCGTTGACGTGAGCCAGATGCTATCCATTGCGTTTCCTGCTATCGAGTGGCGTGCGGCTGTCACGAACGTAGCCAACACGGGCGGTGACGTTCGATATGCATGGAAGGCACTGGACGGCACCAGCAAGACTAAGACATTCCCCAATGCCGACCTTGCGAGCACCTTCATAGACTATGGCATCCCAACCTACGCGCTGTACCTTGAAGCACGCACCACGCAGGCATTGCGCACGTGGGCCGACGCACAGCAGCAGAGGGCAAGCGCGATAGTTGCCTACCAATCGACCATGCGCAACGCCAACACGGACGAGCACAACGCCTACGACTCCAACGCAACGGCTAAGACGAACGCAGACGCAAGCGCGGACACCAACGTTGCGAATGTGGCTAGGAGCGGCAACAACTCAACTGCCAACACCAACATTGCCAACAACCTACGCACGACAACCACGGGCCTTAACCAAGGTGCGAGCTACGACATACAAGAGATACAGGCGCAAAACATCTTTGACAATGGCGAGCAAGACGATGAATACACGATGCTAGCCACAGACATCAACCTCAAGAGTGAAGCCATTGCGGCAACCTCAAACATGGCAGGAAGCGCGGCCATGGGCAACGCTTTGGGAGTATTGCAGGCGGGCATATCGGGTATTGTCAATATCACAACTAGCCAAGCCCTTGCGGATTTGTCTAGTGACAAAATCATTGCCAAGGAAGCAATCAACCAAGATCTTGTGCGTGACACAGCCAGCAGGCAACGCACGCTCATGGGTGATACGACAGTCGCACAGAACAGCGCAGCGACCAACACCAACACGAACAACGTCAACACGGCCAACGCAAACGCACAGGCGAGCGCGGCAACAGCAAAGGCGAACGCTTCACGTTCGCAGAGCACAGGCAACGCCAACGCAAACTACAGCCGAGACACCACCGAGGAAAACGCCAAGGCAACATTAGAGAACGCACGCGCGGGCTATGATAGGTCACTCACCACGGCTTCTGTTGAGCCACCCACGGCACATGGCAGCTATGCGGGCACCAGCGTTCATGAGATATGGGAGAACAGGGGCATACACCTGAGGGGAGTCACGCAGGCCACGGGCGCGATAAAGCAGGCAGGTGACACCTTCCTGAGATATGGCTACATGCTCAATGCGGCATGGGAGGTTGAAGCCTGGGTGCCGACAGGACACACCTATTGCTATTGGCAGAGCACAGACCTTTGGCAGAACGTGGCCGACGTGGACAACACGCAGGCTGAGAGGATGCTAGAAGCTATACTAGCGGCAGGCGTTACCGTTTGGGACACACCAGAGCACGTGGGGAGGTTTGAGGCATCATGATGGACATAGACGAGTTGTACAGCAGACTTGACGATCCAGACGGCACCTTCACCAGTGCCGAGGTTACGCGACTCATAGAGGACACGGAGCGCAAGGCACTGGATGATACCTATAACAAGTCACGCATTGCCATTGCGACGCAGCACGCGCAGCAGGGCCTAGAGATAACGAGGGCATGCGCGGCGCAACTTTTGGCACAGTGGAGCAACGCGACCACGCCAGAGCTAGTGGAGGTGGGAGAGTGAGCAGAAACAAGAAGCAACCACAGCAGCCACAGCCGAAACCTTGCAACTTCAACAGTGAAGTCTATTGGGGTTCAATGGCCTACAACGCCAGACTGTTGCAGAGCTACAAGAGCCTGTTCTACATGATGGCGGTGTCACGCTTCGAGTGGGTGGGGCTTCCCAAGACGGTAGACCCATTGTTCCTAGAGCGGCAACTGCTCTTCGAGGGGCGTGCGACCATCGCGCGGCCAGTGAAGGGGCGCAAGAAGGGCTTCTGGTATAGTGCCAAGTGCGTGCAGCAGTCGGAGTTGGGTGTGTACGACTATCCGAAAAGGTGGATAGCCTACAACCGCGACCAACTGCGTTTCAAGGTGACGCGCAAGAACGGCGTCTGGATCTATGACAACGTTATGCGGTACCCCATTCTGGATGCCCTTGACTTGTGCGCACGCGAGCTGGTGGACATACAGAAGACCAAGCAGGTGAACAGGTTCTACCAGAAGGTGCCATATGTGTTGGTGGCCCCTGATGATATGGAAATCAGCGCAAACAACTTCATGGCTTCCGTCATGGGCGGCGAGCCTGCCACAATCGCCAATCGCTACATCAAGGAAATGGAGCCCTACAATCTGGGCTTGCAGGTTCCCTTCATCGGCTCTGAGTTGACGGCAGCGGAACAGAACGTGATGAACAGGGCCTACACCATACTGGGTATTGCGAACATAACGTTTAAGTCAGAGCGCATGATAGAGGACGAGGTGCGCAGCATGAGCGAGCCAACCACCATGCTTGCGCTGTCTGCCCTGAACGAACGCAGGCGGGCGGCTGAGTACCTCAATACCATTTTCGGCATGCACGTGGACGTTGTTTGGCGTGCGGACAACATCAGCGAGAACTACAACACGCTAGGCAACATCGAGAAGAGCGCACGAATCCTGAGCGGACAGAGCAAGGGGCTAGCGGAGGTGATGGGCAATGACTGATGTACCGACCCTTCCAACTTGGGAGGACTTTGGCAGCACGGACGAGAGAAGTTACCATGGGGCCTTTACCGTGTCGTTCATGCAGCTTATGGATGATGAGGGCTATGCGGCATACTTCATGGGCAAGTGGGCAACCTTCGACGCCTACGACGAGGAACAGCGACAGCGGCTCTTCGCAAAGTTCCAAGGGCGATTCAATTACCGTGAAATCGGCCTGCTACCTGTTCGCAGATGGACGGAGCGCCTGTTTGCAAAGCTTGACGAGATAATGCCCAAATACAAGCCAGTCTATGCGGCCATTGCGGACGGCATCACGACCATGACCGACTTTGACGAATGGCACAAGCGGCGCGACGCCTACAGCTCCTTCCCACAGACGCGATTCGCCAGCGATAACCAAGACTATGCGACCAGTGGCACGGACATGGAATATGAGACGGTGCGTGACTACGGACTTCTGGACGCAGGCGAGCGCCTGCCCCTGTACAATGACGTTGACGCAATGATCTTGAACGAGCTTGAGCCATTGTTCGTCGTGTTGAAGTCAATGACCTTGCCGTATCTGTAAGGAGGTAGAAGATGCCTAGACCTTTGTACCCATGGCCGGGGTTCATGCCGACCACGCCAGTGCTTCCTAAGCTGTACTGGGAAGCAATCACGCCAGAACAGGAATTGCAGGAACTTTGCAAGCGCCTGCACATGCTCTATGACTACGCAAGCCAATTGGGCGTTGTCACGACTGAGCAGGGCCAGCAGATCCAGACGCTTATCGAGCAGTTCCAGAAGTTCATGGAAAGCGGTTTCGAGGACTATTACGAAAAACAGCTACTTGCATGGATCAACGAGCACTTCGCGGAGCTGATCAGCGCGGGCATGAAGCAGGTATATTTCGGCCTGACTTCTGACGGCTACTTTTGCGCCTACGTGCCTGACAGCTGGAGCGAGATAACGTTTGACACGGGGGCGGTTTATGGACGCTCTGACTATGGGCGGCTTATCCTTCGCTTTGAGCCTGACCCTGCAATGGGTGTCATTGACAACACGTATGGTGCCAATTCCTCGTTCAGCAATGCGGAGCTAAGCAGCGCCAACCGCAGGCTTGCCGACGTTATCCAGACGCTCATTGACGATCTGGAAACCAACATCAGGCGAACGGATGCCACCTTTGCGGCTGAGTTCACGAATCTTGACGAGGTGGTAAGCAATGGCAATTTCTAAGACGCAGAACGAGCGGCCAGCAATCGTGGACTTGATTGATGCGGTCAACGACATGGCCGACGTGCAGGAACAGATAGACCTTCTCACGCATTCCCTAAGTGCCACCAACGAGCAGGTTCTAGCCCTCACCAATGAGGTAAACGGCCTTGAGACTTTGGTGCTATCCAACAAGGCTGCAATCATGCGCATCGACAGCGAGATTGAAGCCATAGACCTTTGGCGTGAGGACTGGCAAGAATTCGCTTCTGACTTCCGCCATGGCGAGACGGAAACGCTAACGATTCCAGCGAGTGACAGCTACTCAAGTTCTCTGACGTTTGAGGTTCCCTTTGTCAGCTCTGCCGATTGCATCGTCATTCTGCAAGTCATTACCAGCGATTCGCCTACCCTGTTTGAAGTTTCACTGACTGGCAGCACCTATTCTGGTTTCAGCTACCAGATAACAAACTCTGACACAGACGCCCATGATGTTAAACTGGGCTATGTGGCGATCAGAACCAACAGGGACTAAGGAGGTTAGGAATGGCAGTTACGCAATACATCGGCAGTAGGTATGTTCCCCTGTTCGCTGACCCTATTGAGTGGAGCGACCAGAACACCTACGAACCGCTTACCATCGTGCTTCACGAGGGCAACAGCTTCACCAGCAAGCAGGCGGTGCCTAGGGGCATCGACCTGTCCAATGAGGACTACTGGGCAGAAACGGGCAACTACAACGCGCAGGTTGAGTCCTACAGGCGTGAGACGCAGCGGGTGAGTGACGCTCTGGACACCATTGAAGAGCAGATTGCCGACATCGAGACCGATGTAGGGGAGGGCACGGAATACATCCACGTGCTGCATGCTGGACTGGATCCGGACATTTCCGACTCAACGCCGTTCTATCTGTTCTCAATTCCGCGAACCGTCACGCCGAAGGTGTATCCGCTCAATGGCGCACGACAGAACCGTGACACCATCCCCGACAACGTGAACGGTGTGTTCATCAACGGTGCGTTGCCTAGTCCCCTTATCAGTGACGGGCAGATTGTCGGCACCAGCGCTGGCACGTCATGGTGGTACTTCACAGGCCTTAAGAATGGCGTTCCCACGGCGCAGCCGTTCCCTGGCACTGACAAGCCAAGTGCTGAGGATCTGTTGGCAATGGGCTGGACGTTTGGCATCGGCACCTATGAGGTGGTGCTACAGAACTACCTACAGCCTAGCTATGACGATTTTGAGGGTATGCCCCATTATGACACCATGAACCTTCACGGGCCACGCGCGGCACTGGGCTGGGATGAGAAACGCTGGTATGTCTATGCGAGCGACGGCAGGCAGCTCATAAGCCATGGCATCACACAAGACGAGTTGAAGCAGATTGCCTACAAGTACCGCATCCCCAACTTTGTGAACATGGATGGAGGGGCATCGGTTCAGCTGTATACCGCACAGCCTGTTGACGTGTGGACGCTTACCAGCGACAGCAAGGGCACGGCTGAGAACAACATCTACAACTATCGGCGCAGGGTCAACAGCCTGATTGCCTTTGAGTTCTAGGGAGGTCACGCATGCTTTCCGATAACGTCATTCTTCCCAATGGCCTAGATCTCACGTCCATGTTGCAGCTCATGAACGCAAAGACGGATGAGATTGACACCTTCTCGGGCTTCTCATACGCACGCTTCCATTCCCCCTCATACCGCATAGAGTCAGCCATGGATGCGCCAGTGAAACCCTTCAAGCCTGCGGTATTCGGGTCACGTGGTGACATTCCCTATGACCCTGAAACGGGCCTTTTCACGGCAGCAGCGGGCCAGATGTACATCTTCCTAGTGCAGTTCGTCATGAACACCTCAAGCACCTCATGGGCAAGAATCCGTCACTTCCTCACGCAGACGAGAGACAATGGCTCTACGTGGGATGATTACATCCCGTCAATCAGAAACCTTGAGATCTATCCCCCATTGACCCCACAGGGCGCGTCGCTTACTCCAACAACGGCAAACTCACGTCATGCGTTCCCACCTTCCTTGCAGATCATCTCATACAATGCCAGCAGCGTTGACGCATCGAGCGGAAATCTCAAGTTTGCGCAGGGTATGCAGCTTGAGACCACACGCGCCTATCCCATCGAGCTAGGCATCTACGGCATGATTCTTCACTTCAACACGTGGGAGTCATAGCTCATGTTGCGAGGTATCGACATATCCTCATGGCAGACGGGCATTGACCTGAGAAACGTCATTGTCAGCAACAGCCTTGACTTTGTGGTTATCAAGGCCACAGAGGGTTGTGCGTTCGTTGAGGACACGTGCGACTATTGGGTGCAGACCTGCATAAGCAACGGCACGCTTTGGGGCTTCTATCACTTCGCACGGCACAATGAGCCTGAGGAAGAAGCAAGGTACTTTGTGCGGGCTTGTGAGGGCTATTTCGGGCATGGCATACCTGTTCTTGACACGGAGACGGGTCAGACGGGCGAATGGTGCCAGCGTTTCGTTGACACGGTGCATGCCCTTACTGGTGTGTATCCCATCGTATATATGAGCAGCAACAGTGGGCAACGTGGCAAGTTCGATGGCACACAGGTGCCAAACACGTGCGGGCTTTGGGAAGCGTTCTATCCCAAAGCCAACTGCACAAGCTTTGAGGACATGCCAGAGTATGAGGGCGGTACGGCCCCATGGGCATTCGGTGCCATGTGGCAGTTCACCAGCAGCGGACGGCTTGCAGGGTATGCCTATGACCTTGACTTAGATGTGGCATGGATGGACAGGGAAGGTTGGCTGCGTTACGCAGATCCAGAACATACAGAAGCTGGAAACACAACCGAGCTACCAAGCGCGGCCAACCTTCACACCTTCGAGGACGATGCGGTAAAGGTGACTGTTGAGGTGAAGAAGCAATGACCGAGTTTTGCCTTGCTATCATTCTCTATGGATGCATCATTGCAGCCATAGCTTCTAGGATTGTTTGGAGGGGTTAGCAATGGATCCCAGCGAATTCATGCAGGCCATTAGCACGGTAGGCTTTCCTATCGCGGCCTGTTGTGTCCTGTTCTATCTCTATGACAAGACCTTGCGTGAGGTTGTTGCTACGTTACAGGAAGTCAGCAGCACACTGCGTGAGGTAAGCAACACTCTTAAGGACAGACCAGCCTAGCCAACTGGTTTACCGTTCCCTCCCTTCTCAAGAGCAGGCCCCTGGCATCTAGTTCCGGGGCCTGTTCTTGTGTATAGGGCATCTACCAGCACTTTATTGCTCTGGTTTGAATGAACCGCAGGTAGATAGGGGTGTTGTGGGTCGTGGGCTGTTGGCTAAAGCAAAACAGGCCATCTACCTGCTGTTTATTGGTGTGTGAGCAATAAACCGCAGGTCAGAGGGGGTGTTTTGGCTAGGGGGCACTTATTTAAATGAGTGTATAGGACAGCTT
>Ga0326511_10004997_pt1 | contig 10506 bp, 14 predicted proteins | sample 0_2496_0518_D_FD_203701 | JGI IMG/M metagenome (GOLD analysis project Ga0326511, IMG submission 203701) | Bovine rumen microbial communities from UC Davis, California, United States - 0_2496_0518 | ecosystem: Host-associated > Mammals > Digestive system > Stomach > Rumen | place: USA... | reverse complement strand
CGTATTTAATTCAAAAATATCATCAGTTGCGGTATTTTTAAATCTTATTGACTTTGCCTCACAAACCGTACTTGGTGTTCCATTTATAGTTCTTGTTGCAACAGTAAAGGTTGCATAACGTCTTTGTAAACCAATAATAGAATATAAAGCATCTTGCCACTCACCCTCCGCCGTATAAGGATTTAATTGTGTCGCAAGATACATAATTACATCCTCTAAAGCTAAACAAGTAAGGCTACCCGCCGTTGCAATATTATCAACAACGCCCTCTTTACGAATAACAAAATCGTTTCCAAAAACCTCTCTTAATTTAGTTGTCCAAAAATCTAAATAATCTGTAAGGTCACTTTTAACTATACCCGTACTGTTAATTTCCATTTATTTTACCTTTACACTCCCATTAAAACCTTTGGGTTTATATCCTCGTTTATCGGTATTTCGGAATTACCGATTTTTACTGTTGCCGAAACATGAATTATATTGTCATTATCTTGATAAAAATTATATTTTAATACTGTATCAACCCCATCAACGGTATTTGTAGCACGTTTAATTTGAGCTGATAATATTTCAGGATATGCCCTCATACCCCCAAAATAATCAATACCCTCATCAACATTTAATACCCAATCACCCACTAAAATTAACAATCCAACTCTAATTTGTTGAATGATACGATTAATACCACTAACTAAAGCTAAATCGCCATCCTCTAAAACTAATTGATTATTTTCAATTTTAATATCATCTGCCATATTTTAATTATAACTTATTGCTTTGTAGGCTCACCCGTTTCATCTTTGCCACTTGTTACACCACCATGTTTATGCGTACTTAATAGTATTGAATTACCCGTAATTTCACCTGTTGCGGTTATTGTTCCATTAACAACTACATTTCCATTTATTGTAACAGTAGGTGCAGTAACCGTTGTCGAAACAGTTGAATTTATTACTAAACTACCGTCAGCATTAATGGATATTTTACAAGTGTTATTTTTTAATCCTATCTCTATCTCTTTATCCGTAGGATATACATAACTTTCACTATCAGGAATAAACCCTAAACTAAAAACTCTGTCATTTATATCATGTTGTCTTTCGTCTGAATTATAATCAAAATCAGACTGTAAATATCCCTCTGTACTTCTGTCAAAAAACTTTAAAACACCTCTATCGCCTTTTTTAATACCTAAAAATATATATGCTCTTTGTGTTTCGGGTCTTTGAATAGGTACATTATAAAGAATTTGGTCGGGTTCACTATCATTTATAAATATTTTCACATCAACATAATTGTTATCTACATTTATAACTTGACAAGGACAAGTACAATATATATCATCAGTTGTTTTTCTTAATACTTCTTCAAATAGTTCACTAACACTTTTCATACACAATAAATCTCCGTAAAGCAATCTGTACCAAAATTATTTCCAACATGATGAATTTTATAAATATATTTATTTCCGTCCGCACCTGATATACCAAAACCCTCTAAAAAACAGGTGCTTCCACATTGGAGATGAGGTAATAATTGTGTCTTAATTAAAAAACCCTTATCTGTTCTTGTAACTGTACTTTGTTTAACACCCTTAACACCCTTTTTTTTACTTGCTTTTTGTATGGTTTTTGTTCTTGCTTTAAATTCATCATCCTGTCTTTCAGGTGTTGATGAGTTATCGGGCGTTAATTTAATACCATAAACTTTTATGTCTTGCTTATTTTTATCATACATATTAAGTTGCATATCATTTGTATTCCAATTAAAACCACAACGCCTACCTAATAAATCTAATGTTGAACTAACATTACCTCTTATTGTAAAACCTTTTGGTAAAGTAACGGCTTGAATATTTTTTAAAATATTTGTGTCAATATTACCCTTTGCCAACCCTAGTGCGTCAATACAATCGTTTATTACCAATTCGGCACTAACACTTGATTGATAGGATTTAAAAAGTTGAGCAAAACCATAATTCATTAATGATATTTCAGTTTCAAGGTCATTTTGTCCGGCTCTGCCCGCATTTGCGTCTTGTGCCATAAAACCCTTATTTGCCGTTAAAACCGTTTGTTTTGACACTTGTGTTGCCCTAACAGGATAACCCGTATAAAAGGGTACATAATCTTGATTTTCACCTCTTGCACAAGATAATCTAAACGCATCAGCTTTTTCATAAATTTGGTTATAAGTATCTTTTGCTAAATTATAAATAACAATTTTACTTGTTTGAGGCGTATTTTCATAAGACTTTAAAATATCAAATGACATATCCAACCCTTTTGTCGGGTCGGCATAAACATCAGCTATTGTTATACCTTCTTTTTGGTCTTTTAAATCAATTTCAAGTTTCAATCTAAAATCCATTACGGGATTAATATGAGTCATTATGTTACCTCATTTTCATCATCATAAGCAATAGCAAATTCATCAGCTATATTATCTATTGTAGGTTCATAAGTTTCACCTGTTAAATGCACAAAATAAAGTACATAAGGTAAAATATGATGTCTGATTTTTAAATTATTAATAAGTGCCTTACCTGAAACAATAGGATTATCCTCATAATCAGATATACTTAAATACGCAATTTCATCATAATCATTCCAACGTACCGTAAAAATATAAGTGTTATCTTTAAGGTTAATAAAGTATTGATTATATGGATTTTGTTCATTAAAATTTTTAAAAGAAAAAGAATTAATCATAACCAATTATTCTCCCTAAATATAGAATATAAATAACTTTCTCCACCATGATTTTTTATTATGTCTTTAACCATGCCACTAATATCTTTTTTAATATCAGGATTTTCTATATTTGGCATTTTTACATCACCCATTTTTCCGCTTGTTAAAGATTTTAAACTACCCGTATTTGAACTAATACTTAATTCATTTTCATCTTTCATGGCAATAGGTACTTTTTGTATTGTTACCTCTGTTTTAGTATCTATATCATTTCTATAAATCTTTTTAAACGATAAAGAATAATCCATACCGCTTTTAGTGCAATCATGACTAGGATTAAAATTAGTTAAAATTAAACTATCAAATAATTCATCACCTAAAACAAGTTGTACCGTTTCTTTTCTATCTCTTAAATATTTCAATATCGCCCTAAATTCAGCTTTTGAATAACGCCTACCATCTTGTAAGGCACATTGAACATCAATAGTTTCAGGCATATTATGAATAAACTCGTTCAATGATTGTCCGCTTTGAACACGTCTATCGGGTGTTTCAGATTGATATGTTTCATTATGAGAAACGGTTAAATCAAATTCAATAACATTTTTACTTGTATGATTTTTTTTATTAGTTATAGTATCAGCTAAATCTGTTACGCCCTTTAATGTTCTTGAAAAACCATTAATAAAAGAACCAACATCAATATTTCCATTAGCCAAAGAATCTTTTAATTGTTTTAAACCACTATAACCAAATAAACTACCCGTTATACCCAAAGCGGGTGCATAACCCATAAACAAATAATCTAATGCCTCACTTGTTGAAACATTACCATCTTTTATTGCTTGTGCAACCGCAATACCACTAAATTTTGAACCAATAGTAGTCATAACACCACTAATTTTTTGACGATTGTCTGTCATATATTTAGATAATGTTTTAAAAGTTTGTGTAGGGTTTTTAATTGCACTTTTTATTTTATTTGGTGCATTTTGAAAAGCACTTTTTATTTTATTTTTTAAATTTTGTTTAATCTTAACATCTTGAACAACTTTTTCTCTTGTAACATCAAATGGCAATAGCAAAGCACCATAAGACGTAATACCCTCTTGTCCTCTAATCTCATTAGAGGTTTGTATTTGAGTTGTTAAATTGAAAGGTTGTGGTTGATTTGTTGACATTATACTGTAACTCCATTTTGTTCACCCATAAATAAAGAGATTAATGTATCTTTTACTTGATTTGCTACTTCTTGTGGACTATTACCATTTGAATTTATATAAATATCACCTATTGTTACATTTGATTGACTTTCAGTAGTTTTTTCAAATTGTCCATTACCCAACATTGATAATTGATTATCATGTTTTAATAAACCAGCTTTAGGTGATTTAGGTGCAACAAACATTGGTTGTTTAGAATTAAAATTATCTAAATTTTGTTGTCTTTCTAGTTCTCTTTGTGAAACATTTTTAGGTCTAATAAATGGATTACCTGTTGTAGAACCACCAAATTCTGTATTTTCACCTTGCCATTCTCTACGAGCCAAACTTTTCTTTTCGGGATGAAAAATAGCTGTATATAAATCCTCTAAAATTAATAAAGCCGAAATAACCAATAATATTTTTGCATAAAGCACTAACATTGGCGATACCATAGCCCAAAAAGAAGTTGCTAATATCTTTATTCCATTTATTATACCCGTTGATGTTATAAAAGCCAATCCCGTTCCAATAATTTTTAAAGATGTAATTATTTTAGGTAAAATAGCCATTATACCCGCCGAACCTATTAAAACAAGTATTGTATGCAAATGTTTAATTGTAAAACTAAGGGTTTTTGCAACTATTTCAAAAATTTTTCCAATAACTTTAGCTAATTGCATAAATTCAGGACTAATTAATAATTTTGCAATAGTATCTAATGCACTAGCAAAAGATTTTCCCGCCTCGCCCTCAAAAACTTGCGTTTGAAATAATTTCCATGCAACACTCACTCTTTGCATACCAAAATTCATTGTTTGTGCTATACCCTCAAATCCACCTGAATATTCTTTTTTAAGTTGTTCAATAAATTTCGGTACAAATTCAACACTTAATATTCCGCCACCCTTTTTATCTTGTAAGGCTTCATTAAATTCTTTTGTGGACATTTTCATAGCCCTTGCACCAATTTCAAAAGCACCCGGCAAAGCGTTACCTAATTGCCTACGCAATTCTTCCATTGATACACGACCTTTAGACAACATCTGTTCTAAAGCTAATAAAGCACCCTCTGTTTGTTGAGTTGTAGCACCTATGGCTCTTGTTGATAAAAGCATATCGGAATACATTTGTTGTATCCCACCTTTATCAAAACCCGCCATTTTAGCTGATGAATAGAAATTACGATAACCTTTTGCAACTGTTTCCAAATCAATAGCTTTTTCAAAAGCTTCTTTTTTGATATATTCCCAATCTTGTCCTGACTTTGTTAATCCCTCAATAGATTTTCGTAAAAGCTGAATACGAGAAGCAGTATCAACCATACCTTTAATCGCACGAAAAGAAAACCAACCGACTATTAAACGACCCGCATTTCTTAAAAGCCAATTCTGTTTATGTAAACTTTTATTGTATTTTTCTTGTCTATGTTGTCTTGCCTCATCCCATTTTTGTTGTTGTTCAGCCAATTTAGCACGATAATTACTTTGTTGATAATCTAGCTTATTTCTTAAACTCTCAATTTGATATGCCTCTTTGCTTCTCTCTATTGCTCTTGCATGAAAATCAAAACCCATTCTTTGAGCTTTATTAGCGTCCGCAATATTTTTATGCAATTCACCCGAATACCAAATAGCATCTTGTAAACCCTGATTAAGTTTATCAAGACCCGTCATATCACATTTTGTATATATATTTTGTACTAAATCTTCAACATAAGTGGACATTAGCTTTTTTCTACCTTATATTTAATTGCATTAACTAATCTTCCTGTTTCAACCAATGGATAATCAAAACCTTTTAATTCAATAGTTTTAGGTGCATTAGATATTAACATTGTATTGCTTAAAATAATATCTCTCATTTCTTTTTGAGCAATTTCGCCAACATCTTTTAATACATTTTTTGCCGACATTATAGGTGTTTTTAAACCCTGTCTAATTTGTTCATTATATCTATTTCGATACTCATTCATAACTCGATAAGTTTTTTCAGGATATAAATATAACCTTACAAAAGGTCTAGGTGGAAAATTACCTAAACCAAATTCATTTATATACCCTATATAAACATTACTTTTACCCCTTGGGCGTTTATCTTGTGTTTGATGAATACCAACAGTTACCTTATTTTCAATTAAACCTTGTAAAAATTTAGGCACATCTTTTAATCTTACATCTCGTTTTTTAAATTCAATTTTAGAATAATAAGCCATACCTTAATTATACCTTATGATTTAACTTATCATACTCTAATTTTTCTTGATATTTTTGTTCTAAAAGTGCCTCATAAGTCATTAACAGTACATCATTATCCATTTTATTTATACTGTCATAATCCTCTTTCATGTTGCATTGATTAAAAAATATTACAAAATTAACTATTTTTTGCTTTGCTTGTTTGAAGTCTTTTTGCCTTGTTTCGCATTGTTTGCGTAAGAATTGATAGATTGTTCCGCTTGGCTCATGTAATTCTCTACCGTTTTTTCTAAATAAGCACCTATACTTTGCATTAGTCCGTTCAAGTTCGGTATTAAATCTTTGAACTCCCCCAAATTTTTATAAGCAAATTGTAAAACAACCGTATATTTTCTAACAAAATCACCGGCAAAATGCTCATTAACTTCATCTTCCGTTGCTAAATATTTCTCACCAACCGCAATAGGATTTTCAAAATTATAAAGAATTTCATCAACAAGCCATTTCCAATCTTCCGCACTAAAAATATCTTTAAAGCATTGATAAAGTGTATAGTGATTTTCGTTTTCAACATATTGCCTATTAATCAAGGCGTTAATAGTTGTACCAAACCCAACCAATTTAGGGATAAGTCTTAATCCTAAATAATCTTGTGCATCCCCTACTAAAGCATTACGCTTATAAGTATCTTTTCCGTACTTTACTGTAAATTCTTTTGTCATAATAAATACCTCCTAATTTTAATATTAACATACAAAAAGACGGACAAAATGTCCGCCTATTCGCTTCGGTTTGAGGTTATCTACTATGACGAATATTCTTCGCAAGTAATTGTAAATTCTCTATCGGAATTACCATTACGAGAGCCTGTTGTTTGTATATATGCACTATTTGATACATAATATTCATTTGTATTTTTATTAGCATACTGAATATTATGCGGATTTCTTGATTTTGTCCACACATCCCATTGTGCTAATTGAGGACTTGTTGGCAATATTGTTGTTCTAATTTGTAATTTATTAGTATAAAGTGCGTCTGTTACCGCATCACCTTTACGACCTTTACGAGTTTCAGTCCAATCACCATCAAACGATACCTCACAAATTGTATCTCCAAAATGAGTTACATTTACCCCGTCTATAATCAGGGTTTCTAACATAGCGTCATATTTTGACATTTCCTATATTCTCCTTATTAATTAAAATCCAAGTGTTGTTTTTTCAGCCTCGCTAGGGTCAATAAACAAATCAATTTCAACCTTGCGACCTGTTAAACTATCTCTATAATAACCAACTATCCTATATGTTTGAGAATTATATAAAGTTTCATCAACTTCTCTTAATTCGCTAGGATAAATCGTTTTTAATTCATAACCAAGATTTTCAATGGTTTCATCACCTGATGTAATAATACTGTCTTGTTTAACTAATCCATTTGTTTGACAACCTTTTAAAATCGCCTTTAACATTGAAAGCAATATATCAGCCGATACATCCTCATATCCTAATTTTTTCTTTAAAAAGTCAATACAACGTGCTTTCATCATTAAATCAATATAATATCTTATATATCTTCTTTTAGCGTCCTCGCCGGTAATCATTTTCGCACCCATAACAATCGGTGAAGCATATTGACTAACAGAACCACCATTTACGGCATTAACACTTGAATAATAAGTTACGTTTTGGTTATCAAGATTTTGATTTACAGTTGCCTCAACATTATTGATTGTTACATGATTTTCAGGCGTTATGTCCGTAACGGTTGAATATAAAGCACCAACTGAACCAAGGTTAGGATTAGCCATAATGCCCGCCAAGCCCGCAGCCAAACTTTCATTTGCAACAGTATGATATGTTAATAAAGTATTAGCATTATTTAATTCTTTTAATTGTACCGCAATATTACCCTCAACGGCATCCGCAACATCATAATTTGTAGTTTGTGCAACAAACAATCTATTATTTAATAATGCACTTTTAGCGGAATCCAAAATATCATCATCATTGTTTGAATTAATCAATAATTGCGTCCAATTAGCATTAACAGATATAAATTGTGTTACTAATTTTTCAAATGTTTCGCCATTCGCCAATTCGGCAAAATAAACAATTACTACATTTGCCCTACCTCTATTTGGATTCATATTGCCCTTTTGAACTAATACTTTAGAAATATCCATATATTCTTGACTATCGGCTTTTAATGTTGCATTTAAAGTGTCCATAGTGTCAATGGCAATAGTTTTATCAGGTGGTAAAACTATACCGTCTTTTAAAGCATTTGTTCCTACTGTTAAGTAACCAATATTTCTAAAAAGTATTGACAAGTTAGTTGCCTGTGTGTAAGTAAAACCAACTTCTACCAATTTGTCTAATGCTATCATTTTTAACTCCTTGTTTTATTTAATATTTAATCGTTTTCTATAATTATTTTATCATTATCAATAATTGTAACTTTAAACGGATATTCCATATTACTGTCTTTATTTTCTACATTTACCTCTACTGATTGTCCATAATCTTTTAATCTTGTAAATGGTTCATTATATCCTATTGTTAAATCAAATTCATATCTATATAAATATCCGCCATCAACTGTTTCGTGCAAAGGTCTAATCGGGCTAATCCCCTGAATACTAAATTTTTTATTTATAGGATAAGCCTCAAAAGCCTCTTCCAATAAATTTATTTGTTCATAGGTATATTCCATAGCAACATTCATATCAACATCATCATAAGAATTTTCAACCCAAGCATTATAAATTGAAATCGTTACAGTAGCGGTTTTATAAAGAGTTGTAATAATTTGCCTTTGTATGTCATAAACCAAATCGCCCTGATGTGTTGATGTTCTTTTGTCTTTGTTTTCCGCAATAATATTTAAAGTACAATAAGGATATTTTGGAACAACTTTACGTTCGCCAACCCAATAAACCTTTTGCTTAAAAACATCATCAAGGTTATCACGAACAAAATCATATATATAAGGTTTAATTTCAATAATATTAGTCATAATTATACCTTTATTATAAAATATTTATAGATTAGGGTATTTTTTAAAATACATGGTCTGTCATAGGCGGGGCAATTTCCTCGCCATTTTTAATTAATTTAGAATAAATCTTTTTGATTATCTTTTAATACAACATAAAGTTTAGTATAACTAATTGGAACAATATTAAGTTCGCTACCAAAAAAGGCGTCAATTTTGACCTCATAATATAAATCTTTTTCACGCCTATAAATCGTATCACCCGCTTTTGCGTTTGGTATATATCCATATACCATATAAACTTCTCTTGTCTTATTGCCTTCCATTAATTGTTGTAAAATAGCACCATCATTTTTGTTTGTTGTTTCAGGCGGTAAAAACAAAACTTTATAAGCACCAATATTTTCTTCAATAACTTTTTCTGAACCCGTATCTTCGTTAATAACGGTACTAGAACGAGTTATATCAATCATTTCAGATGGCGTCAAACCAAAGTCTAAAAGTGCCTCAATAATTTGCATTATAGCCAAATCTCCATTGACTGACTTGTTAGCCAATCTTTTAATGCTTGCTCAATAATATCATCAAGTCCACTCAAATCAATTTTAGCGTCATCTTTAAAATTAACTTGCAAGTCACCCATTTTATATTCTTTAAGATTACTCAATAAGTCACCCGCACTACCCCCGCCACCACCGGCACTATAACCGTTTGCATAATAATAATCGGCAACTTGACAACATAAATCAATTAAAAGTTGTTCATCACTTACTTTACCGCTATTAGAAATACGAGGAAATTGTAAAGGTTGTTCAATATCAACTTTGCTACCAATATACTTATAACTATCAATTTTTCTTGTGGACATAACAAGTAATTGGGCTTTTGCAACATCATCTATGCTCGACCATGTACTACCGTAAACGGCATTATTATAGACATTTGCGTCCTCTAAATCCGCATAACTATAATAGTCAATATCATTAATCGTTAAAACTTTAGCCATAATTATATTCTAACATAGCTGGCAATTTAAAAGAGGCGGTGATTATATAAATCATAATAAAGAAGCTAAAATTTTAGGTTTTTGGTTATATACTTGTTCATCAGCCGTTAATTTTGCATATTTGCGTGAGTATAAAAATGTTACCTTGTAGGCATTGATTTAAAAGAGAATAATCAACCTTTTAACCATTGGTATGGAATTAAAAATATAAAAGAAGTACCCGTTCATTGTGCAAAAATGGCAAAAGAATATATCTATTTATATAAAAAATATATGAATATATATCAATGCAATCCCGAAGTTGCACCTATTTGGCAAGTTCCTTATTGTCCAATCGACCGATTGTATAGTCATCAATAACATATAGGTTTTCTTGGCTAGGTTGAGGTTCAATACATCCCACCCCTTTA
>Ga0326511_10004996_pt1 | contig 10506 bp, 16 predicted proteins | sample 0_2496_0518_D_FD_203701 | JGI IMG/M metagenome (GOLD analysis project Ga0326511, IMG submission 203701) | Bovine rumen microbial communities from UC Davis, California, United States - 0_2496_0518 | ecosystem: Host-associated > Mammals > Digestive system > Stomach > Rumen | place: USA... | reverse complement strand
AAAATAAATCCTTAACAAGATAAGGTTGACAGCTTTGGAATAGTACAGCATCTCTTAGCACACAACAAGAGTTTAAATAAGTCAAACGTGTTGGCAGCTCGGAATAGACGGCACAATTTTAATTAACAATCTGAGATAAAACTCACGTCGAGATTTCACTGATGATTACCGAGGATTAATGCTCGGATTTACCATAGTGTTTTAGGATAACACATAGGTAGGCTTAAGCGACGTTAAATAAAAGCCGAAATTGTTAAGTTTGTTTGCTCCTCATATCAATACAGGTATGAGGAGATTTTAATAAATTAACAATATGAAACAATTAAAACATTTAGCAATATGAAAAAATGGAAATTATCTCACAGTTTCCAAGATTACTTCTGGGGAATTATGTTTACATTAAGTAGTTTATTATTAATATGGATAAGCAGTTTTTTTGTAAGGTAAAATTAAAACCTTTTACTAAAGAAGAAATTTCTCTATCTCAAGAAGAGGTGGAGAAACTTGTTAGAAAGGATTGTAATGACTTTCTAAAGACCAAACAGGGTTTTCATTATTTATTAATGAAATATCCTCATCTCTCGGTTCCACAAGCTATTGATGAATATATCAAAACAGCCTTTTGGATAGATTCTATAGTATAATAATTTTTTAAAAACAAACAACAATATGAGAAAGAAAGTAAATGTTGAGGAACTGACAAAAGCCCTCAATAATTTTATCCAGTCTAATAAAAACAAAACATTCACTCGTCAGGAGATTGGTGAGAAAATGGGAGAATTAGGTTTCAATCCTCAAGTAACGGGAATTATTGTTCCAAAGTTATTCCCATATGAGAAGATGGGAACGTCACGACTTTACGGAATACCCAAGGATCCAATCTATAAGGGTGTTATAGAGGGCTGTTATAAAACAGCCAGAGGATACAAAAATTCCTCTAGAGCTTCTAAGAAAGTTGTTACTAAAAAGGAGGAGAAAACTCCAGTAGTAGATAACTTTACTGAAGCCAAAGAAGTGAATGATGCAATCAGACTTCTTCTCTCTAAAGGCTATAAAGTATCTCGTCCTCTTGGACTTGATGTCAAGCAACTTCTTAAGGATCATCCTGAATTATCTAAAACATATATGAGGTATGAGTCCATTTGAAGCAATCCAAATAGCGAGGAAGTATAATCTTGAAGCTGAAGTTCGTCAAGAACTAGCTTCAGGATTAACTCCTGATCAGGCATTAGAAGAATGGGATATTCTTTAAAATATATTCGGTAACCAATCCGAACTCTAGAGTAGTCACGTTAATCTCTTAAGGACTTAAAACGCACAAGAGATTAAAATTATGGTAGAAGTACAATACCTAGTTCAGAATTTCAGCGCGTTGCTTTGTCTGAACAATTTTAATAACTAAACAACAATAACAATATGAAAGGTATATATTTTATTAAAAATTCAGTTAATGAATATCATTCTAGTATTTCTGGATATTTTGAAACTAAAGAAGATGCAATAAAAGCATTGGAACACTGTGCTGATTGGTTCCGTCCTAATGGAACGGGAACAATTTATTTTCAAGAATTTGGAATTAAAGGTAAATGTGAAGAAATTTTAAGAGCAAAATGAAAGAAAAAAAAGATTAGCTGCTGAGTTCCCATATAACGAGATAAGTGCAGACTGATAAGTTCCTACGTTAAATACTAGTTAGTAGGTCTTCAGTATATCTGGATATAAAGCATTAGACGTCAGATGAAACCAGATAACTAATCTTTGGAAAATACTCCTCACTTGTCTCTAAAACTTGTAGAGAGTAGAAGACAGTTTTCCTCAAAATCTTTTATGTCTTCATTTTAATTAAATAATAAAATAAACAAAACAATATGAAACAAAATAACTTTTTTAATAGATTCTTCTTCAAAGAAGTTCTTGAGGAAGAAAAAGAGAAGTACAATAAATGTAAGTCTCTAGTCGGACATTTTCAAGAGTTAGATGAACGTATTGGAGCTTCCAAGTCTTTAGAAAATGTCTTAGAACTTCACAAAAAAGCGTGGGGATTAGGTTATCAAAATGATAATCTTGCTCCGTGTGAGTATGGAATGTTTAGAACTAAAGATATTTCTAAAATGACTCCAGATGAAGTTTATTTAGGAAATGTTTATGGTTTATGGACTTTTCCTATACCTAAATGGGAGGATCAAAAAACTCAGATGTATGATAAGGATATATCAGTTTATGATATTGTTCTCAATCAATATAAAAGAGTCCTTCACTCTAATGTGAAAGCTATTTATAAAGAGGCTAAAACATTAGTAGAGGAATATGAGGAGTTAAATCCTCCAAAAGATTCCTTTAAAATATGGTAATTTGAAATTATTAAACTTTCAGAGAATCTACACTCTATAATATAGGACCGGTATGTCCGGATAGCATGTTTGGTAGCTTTGTAGATATTACTCGCTTTACTTGGAACTCTCCTACGCTTTGAGTTCGCCCTAGAGTAATAAGAAGACCTCTTCACTGAGATACTCCTATATTTATTTTTTAATAACTTAAAAACAAAATAGCAATATGAAATGTCCAACATGTGGTCAGGAGCTAGGTAAATCCTGGTCTGACGAAAACAGTATGAAGGAGCATGGAGAATGTTTTGAATGTTCTCTATGGCGTGAGAGGTTACCTTTAGTAGGTAATCCTGATGTTGTAATCATTGATGGTACTTTCTATACCATTGGTGATGAAGATGATCCATCTCCTCTCCGTGGATTTGGAGGTGATAAATTTGTCATCAAATTTAAAGATGGTAGAGAAGTTGTCACAACTAATCTTTGGTGTGGTGGAGATATATCCGAAGCTTGGAAACCTAAATTTCCAAACAATGCAGACTTTGATTGGCAATGGAAGAAAATAGGTAATAATAATTATCTCGTTCCAAAGGAAATTGAAGAAATTCCTGATTCTCTTATAGCCCAAGCTGAAACAGCTATGGGAATGTGATATATATTTTAAATAATTAAATTTTATGAAACCAGTAGAAAAAAAGAATGTGTGCAACTTAATCTCACTAGTTGCGAACGCTGTGGCTACAGATACTATATCTGAAGCCGAAGACTATCTTGTAGATCAATCAGATCTCTATGATGATGATTTAATTGAATATTCACTCAATGTATTAACATCAATTAAAAACAAACGAACAATATGAAGAAGAGTAGTTTAATTACACAGGACGGCTTAGAGTTGCCCTGTGTAATTCTTCCAGTAGAGAAATCATTATTTCCTATTGGAAAAGAAGTTTTGGTATATTGTCAGAATCGTCTTGTCCGAGGGTATGTTCAGGATGACGATGATTATGTAGCAGAAATTGAAATTGTAGTAGAATTTGCTATAATGCCAGAGCTTGACGAATTCCTAAAAGAACATGAATCTAATAATAAGGAGGAAACAATATGTATAGGTTGGTTTTAGGTTTTAATAAGGTATTAAAATTTGATACCTATTCGGAAGCATTAGAAAATCAACAAAAGTATGGAGGAATCCTTTATCAGAAAATAGGTTCTTATGGAAGAAATTGAACAGTATTTAGATAGAGCAATTGTAGACATTGCACGAAAATGTGGTGTTTATGTTAAAGATGTTATAGAAACAATTAAAAAATTATACGGAAATGAAAATTAATTTTACAAAGGAGCATTTTTCAAAGCTCGTAAATCTCGTAGCACAGGCTGCTATGAACAACGTAGTAATTAACACTAAGATGGGTCAAGCACTCAATATTGTTGAGTTGCTCCATACGACCAGTATAACAACTTTGAACAATATCAAGGCTTCTCTCACTCAGAAAATCCGTAATATCGAAGATAGAGATGAGTGGGTTGAAACCGATTCAGAAGCTCTCGATGAAATCAAAGCTCAGAAGGAACTTGTAAACCTCATTGTAGGTTGGAAGCGCTGGAAGATGGAAATGGATGAAACCCGTCGTGAGAGAGAGAAGCTTACCAAGGAACTTGCAGAACTTAAGGAATCTACAAAGAGTCCTGAGGATAAGATCAAGGAAATGGAAGCTAAGCTTGCTGCAATGGATACCATCGAAGAGTTTAACTAATAGAAAGAAGATTCGTAGAAGGGAAACCAGGAGTGTGGTGCGATGCGTGGTTACTAGTGAAGGCACTCTAATCCTAAAGATAAATCCACGTGAATCCCTTCCTTTCTTTTTTTTTTACTTACAAACTAAACAATTAAAAAATGATTCAAGTAGAATTAAACAAAAAGAATGAAAATCCATTTTATGGATTACGTAATTGTCTGAAGCTTCTTCAGGCATCAACTGACTTAGTAATTTCTGAATCTCTTATTAATGAGGCTTGGAATGAAGTCAAAAATAGTAAAGAGAATAGAGAGTTGTTCTTCTCAATACTGTTCTCTATTGGTGACATTACCAATCGTCAGCATAATATTTTCCACGGAAAAAGAGATAATGGTGGTGCAGCCAATCGTGAGGCTTTCTTTACTATTACTCAATGGATGTGGAAGAACCATAAGGATCAGTTTATCAAATTCATGAATGCTCAGCTCTTTAATGAGTATTCATGCTTTGATGTTCTGTTCCGTAATAGAGTTCAGACTAAGGGAAGTAAAGTTCTTAAAGTTTACTCGGCTTTCTCAGATAAGGAATATGCTAACGCTCTGTTAGAGTATACATATTCTGTAGTGAATGGCACCAATCCTTTTAATAAATTGCTTATTGCTAAATTCTTATCAATTCCTCGTACATCTAAACGTCAAGGACATAAGAAGATGTTAGACCAAACTAAGCAAGTTATGACTCTTAAGAAGAATTTCATTGAAAGACTTTCTAAGATGATGGGATGGGAAACAGAATATCTGAAAGGTTATCGTGAGTGGCGTAAACAATACAATGGTGACCTTGAGAGTGTAATGTTTACTACTGGAAAAATTAATGAGTTCACTAAGGACGAGTTCTTAAAATGGTTTGACCAACTTCCCGCTCAAGCTCGTTTCAGAGTAAAGAATCGTATTCTTTATTCTGAACAGGAGATGGAACATCCCAATGGAGGTAAATACACTGTGTATAAGTGGGCTAACTTCCAACCTTGGGTAAAAGAATGGGAAACCTATAAGGAACAGAAGCAGCAAGAACAGCGTAATCTTGAAGAGAAGGTTCGTCAAGGACAAGCATCTGAAGAGGATAAGATTAAGTTGGAAAAGGTTAAGAAGGAAGCTAAGGTAACTGTTGGTGCTACCAATTTCAAGGAGATTTATGATCAAATTGGAAGAGGTAACTTAGACAAGTTAAAGGTTGAATCATTCATGAATAAGGTTAACTTACCTTATAATTCTCTAACTATTATTGATAGTTCAGGTTCTATGAGTGGTGCTCCTTTCCTTTATGCTGCTTTCATTGCTGCTGTTTGTCTGTGTAAGAATCCTGATGATGATGGACGTAATCTGATTGGTATGTTTGATACTACTTCTCAGTGGTTCGCTCACATTGATTCTCAAGCTTATGCTAAGAATTCAATTCTTAGAACTCAAGTAGCTAAAACAAAGGCTCAACCTTTAGTAGATCCTTCTAAGAGTTTCTTAGATAACTATCAATTTATTTCTAACTTCCTTAGAAATAAGTTTAATGGTGGTTGTACCAGAATTGACTCTATTGTTGAAGGACTTCGTGTAGCTTGTCAACAAGCTCCGGAGATTAAAGATGCTATTATGAATTATCCTGTATGGACTATTATCAGTGATGGTGAGTTCAATAGCATGTATTCTCCAGAGGCTTCTATGGCTGACTTCTTCCGCAAGTGTGAGAACTATTTTGGATTTAAGCCGTATGTAGTTCTTATTGATATTTGTGTGGGAAGTTGGAGACGTCCTGACCAATTGAAGGCTGATCGCTTTAGTGGTATTGATAATATGATTTACATTCCATCTAATCCTGCAATGATTGAGATGTTCTTAACCAATTTCAAGGATATGGATGTATTTGATATTTATACTCCACTTCAGAGTCTGTATCGTTCAAATCGTTATGAGCTTGTTCGTAAGAATACGCTCTAATGATAATTACCTATTAGTATGGATGGAAGGAGAAATCCTTCCATCTTTTTATTAAACATTAATTAATAATCTGAAATGACAGTAGTAAATGTAAATAAACAAAAGTGGGAGAAAACTACTCCTTATGGAGATTATACTAAAACTCCTGATAGAATAAATTCAAGAACCAATAAAGTTACTCATGTTTTGAGAGAAGCTCGTGCTCTTAGTGTAGCTGGAAGGCATGTTGGTTCTAAACCTATGGGAAAACTTCTACAAGCTATTGCTCGAGCACATAAAGCTATGGCTCCTTCTAAGGTAATGAGTCCAGAAGAAGAAATACAAATTGCTGAAAAAATGAAAGAAGAAACATGAATGAATTATATTGGATAACAAGATTTGATTCAATTCATTGCTTAGGAATTGCAATGTTTTGGACATCACTTATTATATTTGCTATACTTTGGATAATATCAGTAGCTACAGATGATTATACAGGAGAGGATTGTTGTACTGAAAAACAAAAACATAAATTAAGAAAGGGAGCAAATTATTCGATTGTAACCCTTATTATAGGATTGATATTATGGACATTTATTCCAACTGAAAAAGAAGCCTTTCTTATTTATGGAGTTGGAGGAACTATTGATTATTTACAAGAAAATCCAACAGCACAGAAACTTCCTGATAAATGTATAAAAGCGTTAGATAAATGGGTTGATAGTTGGAGTATAGAAGAAAAAGATTCTGTTGAATAGTTAGCACATAGATTTTAAGATACTTACAAAATTAAAGCTACAATTTATTTAGCTCATTGGATAGAGCATAAAACTGTTAATTTTAGGGTAGTCGGTTCAATCCCGACAATATTTTGTTTTAGTATCTTTTTTTAACATTTTTTAATTATTACTTTTAAAATATATGAATAAATTAAATACACTTTTAGCATTACGAGAAAAGTTAGCAAATCGCTATGCTGCAATGATTGGAGATTATACTTCATTCTTTAAAAATAAACAAGGAGCCTTTAGAGGAGTTTTGAAAACTCATTCACCTCTTGATGGTTACCAAGTAGACCAAACTAAAGTAGCTAACGAGAGAATTGTAACTACTGTTAATGAGAAGATGGATTGGTTCTTAAAAGAAGCTTCTGAGTATATTAATACTACATTAGCTATTGAGGCTTCTAATGGAGAAAATGCTCCAACAGTTCCTTTAATTTTTGAAGGAAAAAAATATGGTCCTTTCTCTGCTACAGTTCTTCTTCGTTTACGTGGTATCGTAGAAAATGATAAGTTAGCTACAATGTTGAGCTTAATTCCAGTACGTGAGGAAACTAAAGTTTGGGTTCCAACTACTGAAGAGGATTACATTAAGAGAGGTAACATCTTTGAGACAGAACGTCAGGAAGGTGAAACCCGCACAACTGAGACACATCAGGAAATCTTAAAAGATCCTAATTTGGATCCTCAACATCTTCCTTCTAATTATCGTGCACTTACAACCGATATTAAGAAAACAGTTAAAACTGGTGATTATACCACACAGTTCTTTACTGGTGAGTGGACACATCAACAGCGTGCTAATCTCTTAAAGAGACGTTCAGCATTAATTGATGCTATTAATATAGCATTACAGAAGGTTAATGATAGAGAAGCTGTTGAATGTAACGTTGATGATCTCTTTAAACATCTTATTTATGGTTAAAGATTTTATATCTAATCATTTTAGTTTCATTATGAAACTAATGTGCGGAATATCTATTATTTTATTTTTATTAGCCATTTATATTTAAAAAAATAATTGACCGTAGCTTTAGATTTATGATTTAGCTTTACTTCAATCCTAGATGTTTAGCTTTAATGTCGTGGTCAAAAGCTTTATAGGTCAGCTTTACTGTATGTTACTTACTATTCTACGATCATGTTTTATGATAAACCTTATAACAGGAGTTCGAATCTCCTTACCCCCTCAAGATATTATAAATTGTTGGTAATAAATTATTTATAGATTTAAGAATAGCGGTTTGTGAAAATAGCTATTCTACTCGGGGGTATAGTATAGTGGATTAGTACATGAGGTTAAAGTAGCGTTAGTTTAAAGTAGTAAAATGTAATATACAAAAGTCTATGGGTTAGTAAGACGGGTTTGTCGCTAATCCTAGGGGGAGTAGTTAAGTGGTAAAACAATGATCTCCATAATCATAAAGCATAGGTTCGAATCCTATCTCCTCCGCTTGTGTTATTTGAAATCGATTTTTGAAGCCATGAATATTGGTTCGTGAGAATAGATATTCATTAATTGGAGAGGTATGCGAATTGGTATAGCAGCTTAAAATTCTAGGTATAAGTGTTTGGGAGTTCGATTCTCTCCCTCTTCACCATCTCATGTTTTCATCGATTATAAAGATACTTACAATAATATAAATTACATTAGCTCATTAGGTAGAGCATCAGACTAGTAATCCGAGTGTAGGTGGTTCGATTCCATCATGTAAAATATTTAGTATCTTTATTTGGAGGGATTAAAATATTGGTTAAAATGAGTATATTTTATATACTTACAATATCTTTAATTTAAATAAAAAACTTTGCGTAAAAAAGTATAATGTTGGTTCGATTCCAGCTCCCTCCACAGTTGAAATTAAGATAATAATAAAAGTCGATTTGAAAGTACTGGTTTGTGAAAATAGGTACTTATTTTATGATAATATTCATAAGCTAATATAATGTTTAACAAATGTATTTTTTAATTAGAGTACTGGTTTGAGAAAATAGGTACTCATTTTGGGGAGTTTGGGCATTGGTTAGGCCCGATTGTATTTAGTAGCAGAGCTTATTTACTTACAAAATCATATTTTACAATTTTCTGGGACACAATCCAGAAGTGGAAGTTCGATTCTTTCACTCCCCACAACCTTTAGTAAAGTTCATGGTTTTAAGTTTTTAGTTATTAAAAGTCCAGAAAGCGTTCTGGACAAATTGGGGGAGTAACTTAATTAATATTTTTAACTAGTATCAATTTTGTTACTTATAATATCGTAATATAAAAATTCGGTTAGAGTGTTTGATCTGAAATTCAAAAAGTTGTTGGTTCGATTCCAACCTCCCCCACACTAATCCAAACTATAACAAGAAGTATTGACGTGCTGTGCATTTCGGCTAGAACAAACGTAGGTGTTCTATTCATGGAAGCCAAAAGGTAACTAAGTAATGAATTGTTATTCTCTAGAGAGTTTGGATTAACTTGGCCGGGTAACTCAATAAAAATAATTTTAGTAATTTTATTAGTTACTTACAATACTATAATTTTCAAAAAGGTTAGAGTATTTGTCTGTTAAACAAAGTGTTGTTGGTTCAACTCCAACCCCGGCCGCCAAGTCGTGAGACTTTATGTTAGTTTTTATGTGGCTAACCGTTTGATCTAGTGACAGCCTGGAATAGACAGGCATTTGGCGAGGTAGTTAAACGGAAATAAGTATCTGTTTAGTTACTTACAATATCAAATTTATTAACGCAAATATGTCAAATTTGAAAATAGGGGTTCGACTCCCCTCCTCGCCGCTAAGGTACAGAGAACTTGGGTACTGAGTCAAGGGTGCTGAGACTTTAAATAATGCATCTATCTAGGGGAGTAGTGAAATAGTAATTTTCTAGTAACTACTCTGTTACTTATAATATCATAATTTAAATTCAAGGTAAACACGCAAATGTTAGGTATTTGAAATTCCCGGTTCGAATCCGGGCTCCCCTACAAATTCCCGTCTAGTAGTTCGACGTATAGCAGCTACCGTTCTTTATATACTATTTCGTTGCCGATAAAGAAAATGTTGATGGCTACTGAGTTGGTTCTATTGACGAATAGAATTTAAAAGTAGTAACGGATGTGGAATGGAACCCCACATCTATTTGAAGGGTTCATCTAGTGGTAGGATACCGAGACTTATCTCATATGGCACAGAGGTTCGATTCCTTTACCCTTCACTATGAAAAATTTAGATGTAAATACAATGTATCAACATGATACTGAAATAAGTCCTGCTTTAAGATATTGTCAACCAGGACTGTTAATTAATTTAAGAAGTTTTTTAAAATTATTGAACAAAGATTAACAATATGGAACAAATTATTTATTGTATTACAATTGTTCTCTATGCAGTATTCATAATTCGTTTTATCCTTAGTTGGGTAGGTGGAGATTTTGATTTAGATATGGACGCTGATGGAGATGTGGATTTAGGTGATGTTGTATCATTTAAAGGTGCTACCCATTTTTTAATGGGATTCTTCAGTTGGTTATCAACAAAATTGATGACTGCTCATGTTATAATGTGGTACGATTATATTATAGCATTCGTAGTAGGTTTAATATTCTTTATAATGTTACTATTTGTATATAAGTTTATGATGAAATTAGAACATAAACCTACTATATATTCTGGTAAAGATTTAGTGGGAAGAGTTG
>Ga0326511_10004995_pt1 | contig 10508 bp, 5 predicted proteins | sample 0_2496_0518_D_FD_203701 | JGI IMG/M metagenome (GOLD analysis project Ga0326511, IMG submission 203701) | Bovine rumen microbial communities from UC Davis, California, United States - 0_2496_0518 | ecosystem: Host-associated > Mammals > Digestive system > Stomach > Rumen | place: USA: California... | reverse complement strand
TTCGCGGGCGCATTTTCGTTGGTCATCTACTGGAAATTGTATCAAATCAGCGGATGAATGACAATATTCCGGGGCGCGAAAAAGGGGCCGGGCAATGCAAGCACCCATTTGTGCAAGACATACAAAACATAAAGGCATCTTAATATAGAATGACGATTTCGAAGATTTTTGTTGCAAGGATAGCGGCCCGGGAGTATGATGACAGTAATCGGAAACGTTTACAACCGCATAAAATCTATTTAAATGATATACATAGGAAACGTTTACTATACTCATAGTATACAGAGTTAGACTGACAATATAGATAGTAAAATTTCGTGCAACACTGAAAGAGGCCTGAGATGACGAGATTTATGAAAAAAATTCTAACTACACTGCTGGCGGTGGCGATGATCCTCACCCTGCCGGGTGCTACTGTTTTTGCGGAGGACGCGGGTTCGGACTCGGGAACAACAGAATATACATACTCGATCATCTATGATTCGGTACAGGCGATCGACTCGATCACGACCTTCCCGGAGGACGAGGAATTCACCTCGGAATATGCGGAAGCGACACACGCGATCACGGAGACGGTACCGGAAGCGGAAGGCTACACCTTCGAGGGATGGAGCACCGATCCGTCGGTCAGCGATCCCGAAGCACTTCTGGCAGCCGGAAGCGAGGTAACATTGACCGCTGACAATTCCGCGCTTACCCTGTACGCGGTCTGGAGCGACGGTTCGGAAGAAGCAGTGGAGGATCCGGAAGCGGAGGATGCCGGAGAAGCTGAGGAGAGCACAGCCGCAGCGATCGGCGGACCGAGAAAAGCCAGAGCCGCGAACACGGATAGCTACACAATATATCTGAAAAATGAGGCAAACTGGGCAAGCCCGCACGTCTTCATATGGCGAGAGGGACAGCAGTATAATCCAACCGGTGCATGGCCTGGTGCTGTAATGAGTCTGGATTCTGCTACAGGACTTTACTATTATACATTTACAAATTCACAGTGGGATTCTGTAGGTGTCATCTTCAACAATGGAAATAGCGGAGCTGGAAACCAAACGGCAAACCAAACCTACAGTAATTCATCCGCAGATCTGGATTTGTACAGCAATGCAAATCTGAGGAGCACTTCCTGGTCTTCCGCCCTCGGCCTTGAGGACAAGACGATCGGCATCGACGAAGAAATCGGATTAACGATTCCGGCTGGCTACAAGGTAACTTCCTGGACTTCTTCAGATGATACAGTAGCATCTGTCACAACGACAGGTGACAGCGCGGTCACTATTAAAGGAATCAAAGAAGGCACGGCGACGATCACAGCTGCTATGGAAGATGGAAGCACACGTACAGCTACGATCAAGGTCGTCAAGGAGAACGCAGTCTACTTCGACGCGACGCTCTCCAAACTTTCCTATAAAGGAAGCTCAAACGAAGGTTACGGCGGCGGCGGAATGCCGTACAGCAATGACCAGTCGGGCGCGCCGGAGACAAACGTGATCTACGCGGCTTTCTCCAAGAGCAGCGACGGCTCCAATCATACAGAACTGAAAGCGATGACGGCGCCGACGACTGTTACAAAGACGATCAACGGCGTACAGCATACCTTCTCCGATACCTACAGGATCGCTATTCCGGCGGGATACGAGAACGGCTATGTCCGCTTCTATTCCAAGAAGGTCGACGCAGACACCATCATCGATGACAAGTGGTACGGACAGGCGACCGGCTGGATGAAGCTGGATTCCGACGCGACCTGCTTCTACGCGGACACATCGGACAAGACGATCTACGACGGCGGCCTTCGTGAAGGTTACTGGGACGCGCCGTACACGATCCGCGATCCGGAAAAGGAAAACGCGGCAAAGACAAACAGCAAGGATATTGTGACTGTCACCGGTACGGATTCCTTTACCAGACAGGCAAAGACGCTGTATGTAGACTCTTCCTTCTATGATTACTATACCGACTTCGAACTGAACGGTACAAACGAGTACTACAACAGCTCTACAGAGTCTACGACCGGCTCGCAGCGCTCCTATGTGCGCTACAGGCAGTTCAACCAGGCACTGAGCGATTACTATGGAACAGGCACTGATACGAAACTGTACGAAGGCCATTTCCAGCCAAGTGTAGGCGGATGGGGCAATCAGTTCAAGGATATTCAGGCGACTCTGGGACTGAACGGCTACACCGAGTCACCGGCCTTCTATTCAAGCAACAACTCCGTTATGGCGAACGCCGGAAACATCAGTGACCAGGGGCGTTACGATGACGCGGCATGGGGACTTGTAAACAGCAGCCTCGCGGGATATTCCGGGAAAGGCACAGGAAGCCTTCTGACGTCGGACGGCTCGGAAGTTCTTCCGTTCTTTAACAGCGATTTCCTTCTGGGAAATAACTCCAAGAACACGGTCCTCGGTAATGTATATTCCGATGTAAAATTCCCGTTCACGAAGGTGGAAGACGACCACGTAGATTACTGGGAGTTCGACAGTGCCGAGACGACGCTGCACATGCAGCAGTCCTCCTCCGGGCAGTATTATCTGCAGGATGTCGGCCATCAGAACTGGAGTAAAAACGTCGATTCCACCGGTACTGTAAGTAGTAGGGACGGCGTTTCCAATACCTACGGATTCTTCCCGCTGAACGATACGGATGTGGGCACCGGCTCCATGCGTTACAACTACGGCTTCGGCACCAGACTGGACTTCCCGTTCAAGCTGACGGCCGACGGCGACGTTTTTGCCGATGACGGCAGCGGCGTTAAGAAGCCGATCACCTTCGAGTTCTCCGGAGATGATGATGTATGGGTATTTATCGACGGCAAGCTTGTCATGGATATCGGTGGTGAACACGGACGAACCTCCGGTGTGATCAACTTCTCCAATGACGGACTGGCTTATAACTTCTCCGATACCACAGGTACAAAGCAGACGAAAGTTACACACACCGTTCCGGGCAATACCGTCTGGGTCAGCGGCGTAAAGGCGTCCGTACAGGATTCCACCGATAACGGAAGCACCGGCGTGGAGAAATCGCTGAGCGATATCGTCGGCGACCTCGGAACCGGCAAACACGTCGTTACCATGTTCTACATGGAGCGAGGACAGTGGGAGTCGAACATGAAGGTCCGCTTCAACTGGCCGGATCAGAATGGCCTGACCGTGGAGAAAGCGGTCGATACCTCCGAAGTCAATACGGATCTGATGAACAACACGGAGATCGCCGATATCTTCAAGAACCAGGACTTCACCTTCGGTATTGAAAATCTGGCGACCCATTACGGAGACAAGGACAACGGATATTCCGCTCCCGAACCAATCACGTATACGCCGGGCAGTGCGTCACCCGCATCGAGTGTTGTCAACTTCGCTTCCTCCGGAACCTACGCGGGCTCCTATCAGTGGTCGGCAAAAACGGCCGGCACCGACTGGGCGAACCGCTACGGTATCCTGAGTACACCGGAAGGCTTCAATATCGATGCGCCGAATGCCAACGGCAATGCGGCGACCAGAAGAACATTGACGTTCTCCTATCTGTATCAGCACAATTACTCCGGATATGATATGAAGCTGGATCGTGCCTCCATCGAACTGGAAGACATGAACGGCAACAAGATCTCCGGATTGTTGAGCACCTGCGCGACCGCGACAACGCTGAAGCGCGGTACCTGGGGCACGATGACCGTTGATCTGACAAAGCTCGGCGGAAGCGGAAGCTTCGACTACACCAAGCTCAAATCGATCAAATTTGCTTACCAGGATTATCAGAACCTGAGCTTCTATCTGAAGGACTTCACCTTCAGCGGCGCGGCGACAGGAACCGGTCAGACGGGAACCTCCTTCGGCGTTAAGCAGAACGAGATCCCGGATTACACCTCCGCGGCGAGCGGTGAGCTCGAGCCGGCAAACGGTGCGGAGTACACAAAGAATGTGAAGGGCGGCAGCTCCTCCACGGCAGCGAACGTCTCCAACGGACAGTTTACCTTGAAGGACAACGAGTGCGCGACCTTCGTAAACCAGTTCCGCCGGGGCTCCTATATCTCGGTCACCGAGAAAAACGTCGACACCGATCTCTACTCGGTAAGCTGGTCGCTTTCCGACGCGAACGGCACGGCACTTTCCGGAGACGGCACAGCGCCGGAGGATAACCGGACAGAGCTCGTATCCGCGCAGGCGGATCTGATCGATACCGACGACAAGACAAACAACCGGTACAGCAAGACCTACAAGAATCAGAATCCGGACGGAAAAGATACGGACCAGGCATCCTTCGTCTTCCGCAACTTCCGTGATCCGGAGGACATGATCGAGTCCATCGACGTGACGGCTTCCGTTGTCAACAAGGTCAACACCGGCAGCATCAAGCTGAAGAAGGTGCAGGCGGACAACAGCTTCCCGATCACCCAGAAGTACCACTTCAAGGTAACGATCACCTCGGTTGCGGGCGTAACGCTCAGCACCCCGATCGTTTACGAGTATGATCTGGGCATCGGCGAGGAGACAGAGATCACCGGAATTCCGCTGAACTCGAACTACACCATCACCGAGACCAACCCGAACGGCGAAGAGAATGTATCCCTCGACACCGTCACAAAGAACGGGGAGAAGATGAGTTTCAACGGTGACGCCGCGAACGGCTACACCGTAACCGATGCGCTGGAGAAGCGTGAGGACGGAAACAGCGTCTACAGCTACGAATTCAGCAACATCAAATCACCGAAGGTCAATGTAGAACTCACGAAGAAGTGGGTAGACCCGGCGGGAGATCCGTACAATACAAATCTTCCGGAAGGTATCTACGTACAGCTTCAGAGAAAGGCCGCATCGGAAAGCGCCTTCACACCGATCGATATCAAGGGATATACGATCACGGGTGCCAATACCGAGGCGGACGGCGTATACTTCTCCGTTTATTATCTGAAGCCGGACGCAAGCGGAAACTGGACGGCAGCGATCTCCGGTCTCCTGCAGTACAAGGACAACAACGATAAGGATCCTTATGAGTACCGGATCGTTGAGGTCGAGCAGGATGAGAACGGCGCGATCGCGGTCGATGACAAGAATCAGCCGAAGGTTGCGGCCGAAGGCACAGCGGTCACCTACAACGGTACGACCTACGAGGTTCAGCCGACGGAGACCACCGACAATACAAAGACCGTACTTACCAACAAGATGAAAGCATCCTACGGCTTTGACATCAGGAAGGTAAATGAGAAAGACACAACAGAGGTTCTGAGTGACGTCACATTTGCTCTCTACACCGATGAGGCATGTACGGAAGCCAACCGGATCAAGTTCACGCAGGCGGGCAGCATCTATACCCGCGATGACAAGGGTACCGTCGATACACTGACGACGAGTACGGACGGCGTGTTCGCGGTAAGCGATCTGCCGACCGGAACCTACTATTTGAAAGAGCTGCAGGCAAAGGACGGCTATTATCTGTTCGGTTCACCGATCAGGATCGTACTGACAGAGAAGTCCACAACGGACAGCGCGACCGTCGTTGACGCAGGCAAAGCGACCGGCACAGTTACGGGAACCAAATGGGAGAACCGCACACTGAGCTTCGAGATCACCAACAAACCGGGTGTTATCCTTCCGGGAACCGGCGGACTCGGCCGCAACATTTTCCTCTTGCTCCTCGGAGGCCTTGCTCTAATCGGAGCATTCCTCTTCTGGAATAAAAAAATTCTAAGTGAGAGGAGGGCCAAAGCGGGACATCGTTAAACGTGTGAAAAAAGTTTTTAACCTTGAAGCAATGGATTACATCAATCGCATGTCCGATTGGCCGCAAAGAAACTGAAAACATTTATAAAGGAGAGAAAAAGCAATGAAAAAACTACTGAAGAAATTCAGCGTTGTTCTGGTTGCAGCAATGATGCTCATCACAATGTGCATCCCGGTACTTGCTGCAGACGGAGGCGCAACCAACTCACTGACCGTAACCAACAACGGTAAAACAAAGCACACATTCGAGCTGTACCAGATCTTCAAGGGCGACCTGAGCGATGGCGTTCTGTCCAACATCACATGGGGCAGCGGCATCACTACTGCTGCACAGACCGCACTGGGCGATGCTGCAACGAAAGCTTCGACACTGAAGGCAGAAGCTGATGTAAAGACATTCGCTGATACTCTTGTAGAGAACAAATATCTTGCAACAGCAACCGCTACTCAGACCGCAGCAGCAAATGCTAATGCTGTATTCGATAACCTTGATGCAGGTTACTATCTGGTAATGGATAAAGCTTCTTCCCAGACCGGTGAGCAGGCTGCTTACACAGCATACATCATGCAGGTTGTCGGCAACGTAACCGCATCCACCAAGCTGGACGTTCCGACTGTTGAGAAGAAAGTAAAAGAGAAAAATGACACAACCGCTAAAGAATCTGATTGGCAGGATGCTGCCGACTATGATATCGGCGATGACGTTCCTTACCAGCTGACCGGTACTCTTCCGGCAAACTTCGCTGAGTATGAAACCTACACGACCTATACTTTCACAGATACACTGTCTGCCGGTCTGACATACAACAACGATGCTGTTGTAAAGATCGGTGATAAGGTTATCACTTCAAGTTTCGATATCAAATCTGAGGGAAATAAACTGACGATCTCCCTGAAGTCCGGCGAGGACATGAAGAAGATCGCAACATCTGATGCTGACAAGATTGTTGTTACTTACACAGCAAAACTGAACAAAAATGCTGTTGTCGGTAAGGCAGGCAACCCGAACACGGTTGATCTGACATACTCCAACAACCCGAACAAGGGCGGCAACGGTGACTTCGGTAAGACACCGGAAGATAAGGTTACCGTATTCACCTACACCATCGAGGCGAACAAAGTAAAAGAAGACGGCAAGACCCCGCTGGAAGGCGCAGGCTTCACACTGTACAAGATCGTTAATGGCACAGAGACCAAGGTCGGCGACGAGATCAAAGGCGTTACGAGCTTCACCTTCAAGGGCGTTGACGCAGGCAAGTACGTTCTGAAAGAGACCACAGTTCCGTCAGGCTACAACAAAGCTGCTGACATCACATTCACTGTAAATGCAACTTATGACACAACATCGGATGATCCGCAGCTGAAAGAACTGACTGTTTCCAACACAACCGCAAGCTTCACAGCAACTTCTGCTGACGGTAAGGTTTCCACAACCGTTGTCAACACACCCGGTTCCAACCTTCCGTCCACCGGTGGTATCGGTACAACCATCTTCTACGTTGCAGGTATGATCCTGGTAGCAGGCGCTGCAGCAGCACTGGTTCTGAAGAGACGTAAAAGAGCCTGATCGATATGATCAGACCCGAAGGTTTGATACTTTCGGAAAACGTTTTTACTGATAACCTCACGTTGTATGAGGGAGGGGGCAGCCCCTCCTTCGTACAGCAGTAAGGAGAGATCTGCGGTATGAAAAATTCCAATCCTACACAGAGGGGAATTTCCCCGAAGGATATACTGTTCACGGTATTTACCCTTCTGTTCCTGATCGCAGGTATCTCTTTACTGTTGTACCCCACATTCAGCAATGAGTGGAATAAAGTCCACCAGACCCGGACGATCGCGACCTACGAAGATTGCGTTGAAAATACCGGAAAAGACAAGCTGGACGCGATGTGGGAGGACGCAGTAAAGTACAACAGCGATCTGCGCGGATACGCTGACCGGTTTCATATGACCGAGGACCAGCTCCGGACATATGAGAACACGCTGGACATCTCGGGCACCGGAATTATGGGCTATATCGAGATCCCGCAGCTTGACATTTATCTTCCCATTTTTCACGACACGAACGAGGGCGTTCTGGAAGTCGCGGTCGGACATCTTGCCGGCTCGTCGCTTCCCGTCGATTCAATGGGGACCAATATCGTACTTGCCGGTCATACCGGACTGCCGACCCGCAAACTGTTTACGGATATCGACAAGATGAAAGAGGGAGACACCTTTGAACTCATCGTTCTGGGCAGAGTACTCACCTATGAAGTGGACCGGATCGAGGTCGTTTTGCCTGAGAAGGTCGAATCTCTCGGGATCGACGATGACCGGAATTACTGCACATTGGTGACCTGCACGCCTTACGGTGTCAATACGCATCGCCTGATCGTGCGCGGCAAATGGATCCGAACGGAGTACGTCGAGGATGTTCCGACGGAGCCCTCCATTGATCTCTCGGAAAATGCGCAGAACAGAAGGCTGTTTCTGCTGGCTCTCCCGTTTATCGGAGCAGCCGCGGCGTTTGCGATCTTTGTGGGCTGCCTTGCAATCCGCAGGAAAAGATCCTCAAAATGAGTCATCGGTGACAGACGCGGACTCACTTTCCTGTAACATTATCCGGCTCACTTTTCGGAGGAGAGTATTTTGAAAAAGAAAAAAAGCGGCCGACTCGCATCCGGCATTTTTACAGCGATCATTGTCCTTGTGATGATCGTCGGTGTCGGAATTATGGCGTACCCCGCTTTCAGCAACTGGTACAATTCCCTTCATCAATCCAGGACGATCGCAACCTTACAGGAGAAAATCGCGGATACGAGTGAAGCGGATAAGCAGAAAATGCTGGAGGAAGCCGCAGCCTATAATGAGGCGCTTACAGATACCTCATCGGTCAATCACATGACAGATGAGCAAATGGAAGCGTACCTGGACACACTGGATGTGTCCGGAACCGGTATTATGGGATATATTGATATCCCGAAACAGAAGATCCACCTTCCGATCTACCACGAGGCCACAGAGGCGGTCCTTCAGATCGGTGTCGGCCATCTTCCGGGCACATCGCTGCCGGTCGGAGGAGAGGGAACACACAGCGTTCTCACAGGGCACACGGGTCTTCCGTCAGCCAAGTTATTTACAGATATCGATCAGATGCAGATCGGGGACACTTTCGAGATCTGCGTGCTGGATGAGACACTCACTTATGAGGTGGAAAGTATCGAAGTCGTACTGCCCAGTGAACTGTCGAAGATTCAGCTGGAAGAGGGAAGAGATCTGGTCACGCTCGTGACCTGTACGCCATACGGCGTCAACACCCACAGACTCCTGATCACCGGTCATCGCGTTGCGAACGCGCCGGAAACGGTCGCGCAGCCTTCGCAGAACTGGCAGAGGGAAGAACTGATCGTTACCGTTCTCCTCTGGCTCCCGTTCATGATCCTTGCAGCCGGAATTCTGATCCTGGTCTTCTTCGTCATCCGGCATCACAGGAAGCTGAAACGGATCAGACAGAGCATTAAGGAGAGCGTCGAAAAAAACGCAGAGGATGACGCTGAGGACAACGACGTTTGAGCATAACGGTCGATGGACGCGACCGGCGAAGCAAAAGGCGGACGCGGCCGAAGAAACAAATGGCGGACGCGCTCGGCGATGACAATCGACGAAAATAATTGACGGAACCAAGACATGGAAATTAGAAGAAAGGCGGCATATACACATGCTGATTAGATCCGGACTGAAAAAATTTATCATTTTGGCTGCCTGCCTGGTACTTACCCTGACGAGCGCGCTGCCGGTTCTGGCAGACACTTCGGCATCGGATACATCCCTGACACTTACGGGATTTCCGGCAGACACAACGATGTACGCGTACAAGATCGCGGATTACGTTGACGGGCAGTTTGTCCTCGTGCCGGCATGTCAGGAAGCGGTCGACAGCGGTGTAGCGGGGCTGGAGGGACTGGCGCAGCTCAATGAGATGGGCCAGACCGCAAAAACGTCCGAAGCCGCTTACGCATCCTGGGGAAGCAAACTCGCGAACAGCCTGATCGGCTGGGACGGCCTTTCCTCTCTGGAAAAACTGACGCAGAAATTTACCGGCGGCGAAGCCGTTTTTGACCTGAACGGCGATATGGGAGCCTACGTGATCACGGGCGATCCGGTCGCTTACAACTATCAGACATGGTATGTGTCCCCGTCCCTTATCTCCGTACCGGGCGAGCAGGACGGTTCTCCTCTCTTCAATGTGACCGCGGCCGTTAAGCCGTACAGCATTCCGATCACCGACCGCTACCGTGTGGAGAAGGTATGGTGTGACGCGAACGGCAAGCCGCTCGATGAGAAAAACGTTCCGGACAAGATCGAAGTAAAGATCACGAAGACAATGCCGGATGGCAGCACATCCGAGTACAAGACCGTTACACTCAACGCCGACAATAACTGGCAGTATGAGTGGGAGGTCAACCAGGACGGCGGCACCTACGCGGCAGACGAGGTGAGCGTTCCGACCAATTTCAAGATGGCGAAGGTTCAGGTATATGATACCGATAAGGAGATGAATATCACCACCGTTACCAATACCTATGTACCGCCGACGCCGACCCCGACACCGAAGGCAACACCGACCCCGACACCGCCGAAGACGGCCAAGAACGTTCAGACCGGTGATACGAACAAACCGATGAAGTGGGTGATCGTAACCGCGATCGCGGCGGCATGCCTCGTTGTGATCTTCGTAGTCGGCAGGAAGAACAAGAAGTAAATAAATTAATATGGTAACGCACAGGCGGCGGTGAACGACTT
>Ga0326511_10004994_pt1 | contig 10511 bp, 6 predicted proteins | sample 0_2496_0518_D_FD_203701 | JGI IMG/M metagenome (GOLD analysis project Ga0326511, IMG submission 203701) | Bovine rumen microbial communities from UC Davis, California, United States - 0_2496_0518 | ecosystem: Host-associated > Mammals > Digestive system > Stomach > Rumen | place: USA: California... | reverse complement strand
TCGAGCGTCCAGGCGAAGTGGCGCTCATCGCTGCGCGAGGCCGAGTTCTTGCCTCCGGCACGGCTGATCGAGCTGCTGTCGAGGAAGTTGCCCCGGCGGTAGTAGCGGAAGTCGGGACCCACCTGCGTCTTCCATTGCAGGCCCTGCAGCCCCTGCCAGATCTGTCCGAAGTCTATCTGGGCATAGAAGCTGCCCAGCACACGGAAGGTCTCGCGGTTGTCCTTCGACTTGGTCCACTCGTCAATCACTGAGTAGGTGTTGGTCGTCGAACCGCCGGGCTGCGTGATAATCTCCCCGTTCTCATCGTAGGGCAGCGTATAGCGGAGGATGTTTTTGGCGGCGCTGTAGAGTTCCTTGGCACCCGTCGATGTGCCATAAGGCACCGAGTAGCCATATTTCTGCACACCGTAGGAGGCATTCACCGAACCGCCGGCTTTCAGCCACTTGGTGCCCTGCACGTCGGCCGAGGCTGAGAGGTTGAATCGCTCATACTCTTGCCCCTTCTGCGTACCCTTGTTCCTCAGGTAGCCGAAGGAGACGAAGCCCGACAAGTTCTTCGTGCCGCCCCGTGCTGAGAGCGAGTGCTCCTGGGTCACGCCCGTCTGCTTCACGAAGTCAGTCCAGTCGGTATCCGTCACCCTCGAACCGTCCCATGAGCCGCCGGCCCATCCTTTCATCACGTTGTTCAGGGCCGTCTCGTCGCCCGCAAAGAAGGCCCTGTCCTGCTCTTGATTGGGCTGGTCGCCGGGCGTATACTTGTCGGGAGCTGAGTTGTAGTAAGCCCAGCGTCGCCAGGTGATATAGTCGCTGGCCTTCATGGCAGGACTCTTGTCTACAATCTTCTCAAATGTGAACGAGCCGTTATACGTCAGCTGCATCCTGCCTTCCTGGCCGCGCTTGGTGGTCACGAGCACCACGCCGTTGGCACCGCGGCTACCGTAGATGGCCGCCGAGGAGGCATCTTTTAGAATGTCGATGCTCTCGATGTCACGCGGGTTCAGCGTCTCAATGCCGCCAGTCTGAAGGGGCACGCCGTCCACCACATACAGCGGGGCGCTCGATGCCGAGATGGAGCGGCTGCCACGGATGGAGATGCTTCCCACCGTGCCCGGACGCTCGCTCGTGGTGATGTCCACGCCCGCCGCCTTGCCCTGCAGCGCCTCGAAGGCATTGCTCACGGGCTTCGAGCTCAACTCCTTCTCGCCCACACGGGTCAGTGCGCCCGTCACATCGCTCTTGCGCTGCACGCCGTAGCCCACCACCACCACTTCATCCAGCAGTTGCTTGTCCTCTTCAAGGGTCACGTTCACCTGGCTCTTGCCCGCCAAGGCGATGTTCTGCGTGCGGTAGCCCACATACGAGATCACGAGTGTGGCGTTCTGAGCCGCGCTCTGGATGGTGAAGTTGCCGTCCAAGTCGGTCACTGTACCAGCCGACGTGCCTTTCACCATGACGCTGGCACCGATGATGGCCTCACCCTGGGTGTCAACCACCCTGCCCGTCACTTTCCCCTGCGCAAAGGCCACTGTTGAGCAGATGGCCATTAAGGCAAGCAGTAGAAGTCGCTGCCAACCTCTAGGGCAGTCCTTCTTTTGGTTAGTCTTTCTGTTTTCTTCCATGTTTGTTTTGATTTAGTTAGTAAATAATAGGTTTTATTATCATGATATCGCATCATGCTATGTAGCATGTATTTCCAATTGCAAATTTACTACAAATCTTACAAACAAGGCTTTGATTTTTGATATTTTGACCTTATTTTCTGACAGTCAGGTCATTCCCGTAGTCCTTTCTCCTTCCATTTTTATATTCCTGCATTTCTCATAGTCCTCAGGCGTGTCGATTTCGAAGGAGAAGAAATGCGAGGTGTCGATCACCCTGAAAGTATGACCTTTCGGAATCAACCGTTCGAAGGCTCGTTCATAGAAGATGTCCACCAGTCCTTCCCGCTCTATCATCTGGTCCAGTTCACGGAAAAGAGCCTCGCTGTAGCCTGCAGTCATCTTCTCGATGCCCACACTCTCGCCGATGGCCTCTTCCACACGGCAGGTTTTGCTTATCTGCGTGATGCGATAGTCGGCATCCACCACAATCTTCATCTCCTCTTCTCCCAGCTCATGGCGGTTCAGGGCCAGTGCCGACTCCTCCTGAGAGGCCACGGCTGCCACGGCTGCCGGATCGCACAGGATGTCGCTGTCCATGAGCAGCAGCTCCTTGCCCCTCACTTTCTCGCCTGCCATCCAGAGCGAGTAGATGTTGTTCGTGTGCTCGTAGTCGGCGTTATGGAGGTAGTGGAAAGTGAATTGCGGGAAGTGGATGGTGAGGAAATTGCAGATCATGTCGCCACAATATCCCGTCACTATCACATATTCCCTGATGCCAGTTGCAGCCATCGCCTCCACGATGCGCTCCAGCAGCGTTTTGCCGCCTATCATCAATAGGCATTTCGGCTTGTTGTCGGTCAGCGGCCTGAGGCGTCTTGCCATCCCGGCTGCCAGTATTACTCCAATCATATCTTAACGGAAAAGTGAATAGTGAAAAGTGAATAATTTGCTACCGCCCTTGAAAATGAAGAATGAAGAATGAAGAATTTGCTACCGCCCTCCTATGAGACACCCGGTGCCCCTACAGGAGGGCGGTAGCAAATTATTCACTTTTCACTATTCACTTTTCCCTTATTCAAGGGCGGTAGCAAATTCTTCATTTTTCATTCTTCATTATTAGTTTTATAGTGTCCACTACGGTCTGCGTCTGCTCCTTGCGGCCCAGCGTGATGCGGAGACACGACTCCAGACCCTTGTCCGTCATAAACTTTATCTTGTAGTCTTGGTCGGCAAGTGCCTTCTTCAGCGGCTCCTTGATAGCTGAAGGATACTTGATGAGGATGAAGTTGGCCACCGACTTATACACCTTGAATCCCTCCAGGCCTCCCAGCTCCTTCTTGTAGAGCTGCCGGCCCCACTCCATCTCATCGGCCACATGGCGATAGTGCTCATCGCTGTCGAGGGCAGCTAGAGCCACCGCCTCTGAGAAGCGGTTGTAGCCCAGATACTTGTTGATATAGCTCACGAAGTGGTCGTGCCCGGCACCGATGAAACCGAACCCGCAGCGCAGGCCCGGCAGTCCGTAGAACTTCGAGAGCGTGCGCGAGATGATCAGGTTGCGATACTTGTTAACTAGTGGCGCAATGTAGTCCGTGTCCGAGGTGATGAAGCTGGCGTATGCCTCGTCTATCAACACCATCGTGTCGGTTGGAATGTGCTCCATGATGCGCCCTATCTCTTCAGGAGTCAGGCTGTTGCCAGTAGGGTTGTTGGGCGATGCCAGCAGCAGCATGCGGGGATGGATGCGGTTGGTGTATGCTATCACCTCGTCTACATCGTAGGCAAACGTGTCATCCTGCTCATGGAGGGGATACATCTCAAAGGTGCCGTAGCACTCGCTCGCCACCTTATTATAATACCACCAAGAATATTCCGGAATCAATATCCTCTTGTTGTCACCCTTCATGAGATAGTAGTGGATGGCATTCTTCAGGATGTCCTCACCGCCGTAGGCCAGAAGTACCTGCTCCTCAGGCACTTTATAGATTTCACTCAACTTTACCGATATCACACTTTTTTTCCCTTCATCGTAGATACGCGTATAGAAGCACAGGGTCTTCGGGTCGAAGTTCTTGATGGCATCCATCACCTTCTGACTTGGCTCAAAGTTAAACTCATTTCTATCGAGATAGTTCATTTTCTGTTCCTTTAATGTCAATTTGGATGCAAAGGTAGGAAATAAATATGAATATTTTACCATGATTTAAGATTTATTTGTATCTTTGCACCAAATTTGCAATTCATGGGTAAAAAAGGAACATTCGGCGAACTCATCCGTTTCGGCATTGTAGGCGTGCTGGCAGTGGCTACCCATTATGCCATCTACTGGCTCCTACAGCACTGGATTGATGTCAACATTGCCTACACGGCTGGCTACGTCATCAGTTTCTTAGGCAACTACTACCTCTCAGCCCATTTCACATTCAAGGAGAAGACTTCGGCTGGCAATGGTGTCGGGTTCGCCGGGGCTCATGTATTCAACTATTTTCTGCAGCTCGGGCTGTTCAACCTCTTCCTCTGGCTGGGTGTCCACCATCTCATAGCACCCTTTGCCGTGCTCATCATCTCGGTGCCCACCAACTTCCTCGTGGTCAGATATGTCTTCAAACATTTTAAGCGCAAAAATGAGTAAGAAAATCATCGTTGGCTTTGATGCCAAGCGTGTTGTCAGTAATGGGACGGGGCTGGGCAACTATGGCAGGACTCTCGTCAATGACTTGTCGGCATTCCCCTGTCTCGACCTTCACCTCTATGCTCCAGGCGAGGGCCATAACAAACTCAGAAGTCAGGTGAAGACTGCCGACAACCTACAGTTCCATTTTCCCCACAATGCCATATTCGGCACGCTGTGGCGCACCAGGGGTATCGTGGATGACTTGAAGCGCGACGGCATCCAAGTGTATCACGGGCTTTCCGGCGAAGTGCCCATGGGACTGAAGAAAGCCGGCATCAAGGGTGTTGTCACCATCCATGACTTGATATTCATGCGGCATCCGGAGTTCTACAACTGGATAGACACCAAAATCTATATATGGAAATTCCATCTTGCCCTCCGTGAGGCAGACCACATCATAGCTATCAGTGAGCGCACCAAGCAGGACATTATCGAGCTGGGCGGTGCCGACCCAAGCCGCATCACCGTCATCTATCAGGGCTTTTCGCCAAGATTCGCCTCGTCGCCAGTCATTTCCCGTTACCGCCCCCCTACGCCCCGCTACATCCTGAGTGTGGGCACCGTGGAGCAGCGTAAGAACATCCTTCTGGCTGTTAAAGCCTTGCACTACTTGCCCCCTGAGCTGTCGCTGGTTGTCGTGGGACGATACACGGCCTATACGGACAAGGTTGTCGATTATGTCCGTCATCACAACTTGGAGAACAGGGTCTCCATCCTGCATGGTGTCAGCGATGGAGACCTGCCGGCGCTCTATGCCGGCGCCGAGGCCTTCGTCTATCCTTCCATCTATGAGGGCTTTGGGATTCCCATCGTCGAGGCCATCAGCAGTGGATTGCCAGTTGTGGCGTGTACCGGGTCTTGCCTTGAAGAGGCCGGGGGGCCCGACTCCCTCTATGTCGATCCCCACGACCCCCAAGCCTTTGCGGCGGCACTGCTACAAGTGCTGAAAGGGGCGAAAGGACGTGAACAGCGTATAGCCCGAAGCCGTGAATATATCAAAAAGTTCGAGGGCCGCAATGTCGCGGCCCAGGTGTTGGAGATTTATTCAAAGGTTACTTCTGCTCAGCATTCTTATTAGGACGGCCCATTCCGTGGCGCTTGCCGTGGTGTCCACGATGCTGGTGCTTCTGGTAGGTCTTCCACTGCTCCTCGGTGAGAATCTGTTTCAGTTTCTCATTGTAGGCCTTGCGCTGTTCCATCACCTCCTTCATCTTGGCCTTTTGCTCCTCGGTGAGTTCCCGACGCTTGGGGTGCTCTCCCTGTTGCTTAGCCTCTGGAGCCTGTGCTGAGGCACTGGATTCTCCGTCAGGATGCGGGCCACGAGGGCCTCTTCCCATGCCAGGACGTCCCAGCACGTCCTTATAGGCAGTGTTCAAGTCAAGCACCTTCGACTTCTGGGCCTCGTCGAGCTTCAGTTCCTTGGTCATACGTTCTGTCATTTCTTCGGGTGTCATCTGCTTGGGGGCTTTACGCTCCTTGTTGTCACTGGTCTGAGCCATTGCTGCTGTCATGGCGAGGGCAGCAATCATTGTCAATACAAACTTTTTCATTTTCGTTTCTTTTTAAAGGGTTTATAACTAAATGTTCATTGTTACTTGTCTCTCGACACCTCTTTGACGTATGGACAGCATCGGAAGTTTAATTTCCTGAAACTCGTTTTCTGCCAATCGTCCGATTTCTTCAGCGAATCGCCCCGCATCATCTTCCACACTCGTCATTTCCCCCCGTCGAATTTCAAAAAAAGAGTTATAGACTCTATGTAATTCGAAAAATATTCGTACCTTTGCAGCCATTATTATAGATAATGTAACAAAACATAATTATAGCAATGACAGCAAATGAGATTCGCGACTCATTCAAGAAGTTCTTTGAGTCGAAACAGCACGCTATCGTACCGTCGGCACCCATGGTCATCAAGGACGACCCCACGCTGATGTTCACGAACGCAGGTATGAACCAGTGGAAAGACATTATCCTCGGCACCCGCGACCCGGAGCCGCGTCGCAGGGCCGACACGCAGAAGTGCCTTCGTGTCTCTGGCAAACATAACGACCTGGAGGAGGTGGGCCACGACACCTATCACCACACCATGTTCGAGATGCTTGGCAACTGGTCGTTTGGCGACTATTTCAAGGAGGGTGCCATCGACATGGCTTGGGAGTATCTTGTCGATGTGCTGAAGCTCAATCCGGAAGATCTCTACGTAACGGTGTTCGAAGGTTCGCCCGAAGAGAATATTCCCCGCGACGACGAAGCTGCCCGTTTCTGGGCCAAGCACGTGCCTGAGAACCATATTATCAACGGCAACAAGCACGACAACTTCTGGGAGATGGGCGATACCGGCCCCTGTGGTCCCTGCTCCGAAATCCATGTAGATTCGCGCACACCTGAGCAGCGTAAGGCTTCCGGCATTGCAGGTCGCGACCTGGTGAACAAGGACGACCCGCAGGTAATAGAAATCTGGAACCTCGTGTTCATGCAGTTCAACCGCAAGGCCGATGGCTCATTGGAGAAACTCTCGATGAATGTCATCGATACCGGCATGGGTTTTGAACGCCTCGTACGTATGCTACAGGGCAAGCACTCCAACTACGATACAGACATCTTCCAGCCTATCATCAAGGCTGAGGAGCAGATTACCGGGCTGCGCTATACCACCTTCGAGGAAGAGGCTGAGGCATCCGAAAATACAGGGGCATCCGAGGCTCAGGACTCCATCAATATCGCCATGCGCGTCTGCGCCGATCACTTGAGAGCCGTGTCCTTCAGCATCGCCGACGGTCAACTGCCTTCCAATGCCAAGGCCGGCTACGTCATCCGCCGCATTCTGCGCCGTGCCGTGCGCTATGCCTACACGTTCCTCAATCAGAAGGACGGCTTCCTCTATAAGCTCGTGCCTACATTGGTGCATGAGATGGGCGATGCCTTCCCCGAACTGAAGGCCCAGCAGCAGCTCATCTCCAAGGTGATGAAGGAGGAGGAGGATGCCTTCCTCCGCACCCTCGATAAGGGTATCTCTTTGCTCGACAAGGCTATGGAGCAACTGAAAGCCGACGGCAAGACGGAACTTGACGGCACTCAGGCCTTCCGGCTCTTCGATACCTATGGCTTCCCCCTCGACCTGACAGAGCTCATCTGCCGCGAGAACGGGCTGACGGTCAACGAGGAACAGTTCAACGTGGAGATGCAGAAGCAGAAGGAGCGCGCCCGCAATGCTGCGGCTGTAGAGAACAGCGACTGGACGGAGCTCGCCCAGGGCGAGCAGCAGTTCGTGGGTTACGACTATACTGAATATGAGTGCCACATCCTGCGCTACCGCAAGGTGAAGCAGAAGAAAGCCGAATACTATGAGCTGGTGCTCGACTATACGCCGTTCTATGGCGAGATGGGTGGACAGGTAGGCGACTGCGGCGTGCTTGTGAATGAGGCTGAGACTGTTGAAATCATTGACACTAAGCGCGAGAACAACCAGAGCGTACACATTGTGAAGCATCTGCCGAAAGACCCCACGGCACAGTTCATGGCCTGTGTGGACACCGACAAGCGCGATGCCTCCGCCGCCAACCACACGGCTACCCATTTGCTTGATTATGCCTTGAATCAGGTGCTTGGCGACCATGTGGAGCAGAAAGGTTCGTTTGTGTCGTCCGACACGCTGCGCTTCGACTTCTCCCATTTCCAGAAAGTGACCGATGAGGAACTGCGCCAGGTGGAGCGTATGGTCAACGACATGATACGTCAGGACATGCCCCTCGACGAGCATCGCGACGTGCCTTTTGATGAGGCCAAGAAACTGGGTGCCATCGCTCTCTTCGGCGAGAAGTATGGCGACAAGGTGCGCGTGGTGCGCTTCGGTCCGTCCTGTGAGTTCTGTGGGGGTATCCACGCCAAGGCAACGGGAAGGATAGGCTTCTTCAAGATTATTTCCGAGAGCAGCGTTGCTGCCGGCATCCGCCGTATTGAGGCCAAGACGGGCCGCGAGTGTGAGGAGCTGCTCTATGCCACGGAGGATATGCTGAAGGCTGTGAAGGCTTTCTTCAACAATGCCAAGGACCTGCAGGGTGTCATCCAGAAGTACATTGAGGAACACGACACGATGAAGAAGGAGATTGAGCAGTTCCAGGCACAGAAGGTACAGCAGTTTGCAGAGAATCTGGTGCAGAAGGCTCGCATGGTGAATGGTGTGACGGTGATTTCGGCCAAGCTTGAGATTACGCCTGCCGCAGCCAAGGACTTGGTTTTCAAGGTGCGTGAGTTGCATCCTGAGAGCCTGCTCTGTGTGGTGGGCACTATCTACGACAACAAGCCGATGCTCAACGTGATGCTTTCCGACGATATGGTGAAGGATCACGGCCTGAATGCAGGCCAGCTCGTGCGCGAGGCTGCCAAGCTTATGCAGGGTGGCGGTGGCGGACAGCCCCACTTTGCCTCTGCAGGCGGCAAGAATCCCGATGGCCTCACGGCTGCTGTCGACAAAGTGATAGAACTGGCAAAACTTTAGGCAAGACAGATGGAAAAAACGATTCGTTGTGGGTTGCTTGGCATGGCACTTCTGCTGTCGGCAGCCACTTCAGCCCAGATTCGGCTAAATCAGGTGGGCATGTATCCCAACCAGGAGAAGACCGCCACTATCGAGGGTTCTGTGGGGGCTGGTCAGGTCAGGATTGTCGATGCCAAGACTGGCAAGACGGCTGCCAAGGCCAAGGTGCTGCGTAAGGCCGTCTCGCCCTGGTCGGGCAAGAAGCGCACTGTAGTGGAGTTCAGCAGTCTGACACAGCCAGGTGCCTACGTCATCAGCTGTGGCAGCCAGAAGGCTGCATTCACCATTGGCGACAATGCCCTGCGCGAAGTGACGAAAGGTGCGCTGAAGGCGTTTTATCTCAACCGTTCCGGCATGCCTGTCGAGCAGAAGTACGCAGGGCAGTATGCCCGTCCGCTCGGCCATCCCGACACTCAGGTCTATGTCCATTCCTCTGCAGCTTCGCTGGGCCGTCCGGCAGGTAGTGTCATCTCCTCGCCACTGGGATGGTATGATGCTGGCGACTACAACAAATATATCGTCAACTCAGCCTTCTCTGTAGGCATTATGCTTTGTAGCTACGAACAGAACAGAACCTACTTCGACCTGCTCACGGCTGACATCCCCGAAAGCGGCAACCAGACAGCCGACCTTCTTGACGAACTCTACTATAACCTCAGTTGGATGCTCACTATGCAGGATCCCTATGACGGCGGCGTCTACCACAAGCTCACCACGCCCAACTTTGAGGGTTTTGTCATGCCAAAAGACTGTCACCAGCAGCGCTATGTGGTGCAGAAGAGCACTGCCGCCACCCTCGACTTTGCTGCCGTGATGGCGCAGACGGCTCGTGTGTTCAAGGGCAACAAGGACTATCCTTATCTGTCGCAGCGAGCCGCCAATGCCGCTATGGCAGCCTACGGATGGGCAGAACGTCACCCCGATGTGCTGTATGAGCAAAACAAGATGAACGTCAAATATCAGCCAGCCGTCTCTACGGGTGAATATGGCGACGACAGTTTGGGCGATGAGTGGTTTTGGGCCGCAACAGAACTCTATCTGCTGACAGAAGACTCACACTTTGTCGACATTGCTGCCAAGTACCAGCCCAGGCGTTTCACCGCTCCCACCTGGGGAATGGTGGCCTCGCTCGGCGCATACGACTGGATGACGCTTTGCAAGGAGACCGATATCGCATCAGCCTGCCGCAAGCAGCTCATCAGCCACTGCGACAGCCTGACAGCCACTACTGCTACCTCGGCCTTCCAGACTCCTAATGGCAACGCTGCCAAGGACTTTGGCTGGGGTTGCCTTGCTGAGACCTTCGGCACCAATGGCCTCTCGCTGCTCTATGCCTATAGGCTGACAGGTGACAATAAGTATCTTACGGGAGCCTTGCAGGATGCAGAATACATCCTCGGGCGCAATGCCACGGGCTATTGCTATGTGACGGGATTCGGCACGAAGAGTCCACAGCATCCCCACCACCGCATTTCGACTGCCGATGGTATCGAGGCCCCATTGCCCGGCATGCTCGTGGGAGGCCCCAATCCCGGACAGCAGGACATCGAAGGTGTGAAGACCTATCCGTCCAATCAGCCCGACGAGTCGTATGCCGATGCCACTCCATCCTATGCCTCCAACGAAATCGCCATCAACTGGAATGCCTCTCTCTTGGTGCTCCTTGGATGGATTGAGGCAGAGATGAAAGCTAATT
>Ga0326511_10004993_pt1 | contig 10512 bp, 21 predicted proteins | sample 0_2496_0518_D_FD_203701 | JGI IMG/M metagenome (GOLD analysis project Ga0326511, IMG submission 203701) | Bovine rumen microbial communities from UC Davis, California, United States - 0_2496_0518 | ecosystem: Host-associated > Mammals > Digestive system > Stomach > Rumen | place: USA... | reverse complement strand
GCTTTCGTGGCCTTTCCGGCAGCCGTGACAATCAGCTTCTTGTCGTTGCGCAAAGCCCTGATCCAGCTCTGGATGTAGGCGGCGTTGTTCTGGAAAGACCCATCCGTTTCAATGCCCAGCAGATTCATAAGGGACGCAGAGCCGATCTCCGCGATCAATTCCTCCTTGGAGTAGGATTCGTCCCCGAAGCGGAATGAACCCTCCACGATGCGGTTCAGCCGGGAGCTGTGCCCAGTGGAGTGGGTTAGCTCATGGAACGCCGTGGAGTAATACTCGGCTTCACCTGTGAACTGCTCCTTCAAGGGCAGCACAACCCTGTCCTCCGTGGGGGAGTAGTACGCCCTCCCCTGATGGACGTGCTCCAATTTGGGGCCACGGCTCACATAGTCCTCTATGACAGATTCGGCCTTTTCGATGGGGTCGAAGTCGCGCAGCACTTCCTCGTAGTGCTTGGGCTTCAAGCCCTCGCAATCGTCGATGTGAAACACATTCGAGTACTGCAGGAACGGCACCTGGTCGATGATCGGCTGGCCTTGGTTGTCCAAGACAGGCTGACCATCCTTGTTCTTCCTGGGCTTGGAGATGAACTTGAAGAATACAACCACCTTGGACTTCGCGCCCTTCTTCACGTTCCCGCCCTCCTGTTTACATTGATGCCAGGACAGGTACTCGCCGGGATTCCCCAGCAGAATCTGGTTCAACAGGCTGTAGAGCTTTCCTGTGGCCCTCTTGATGGCCCAGTGCCCAGCGCCTGTCCACGGACGCTTCCACGGGATGTCCCCATGTTCGAGCATGGCGATGATTCGGTCGGTGACCATTCCATACACATCAAACACAATTCTCGCTCCTTTCAAAAAGGGCTGCCGAAGCAGCCCTCATCTCAATTCGGCAAATCGCCGTTCATACGCGACAACGCTCTCGAAGATTCGCAAAGCGCTCTCGAAGCCGTTTGCAGTGCGCCCACTGGTTTCCCGCCACCCGTCAGGCCGAACTTCCCAAGGGTAGGAATTGGGCGTTGCCAACTGCTGCGCGGAAATCCAGAACTTGTCCTTGCCAAGTGTCGGCATGGCTACGATCACGACCCGCAGATCGTTGGCGATCTTCTGGTACTTGAGGAACCCGCCCTTGATGCGGTCATCGTTCCGGCGCTCCACTTCCCGATGGAGTACCAGCCGTTGAGTTGTTGTCATTTCCATCGCTCCCTTCATTCTGCCCACGTACAAAGCCCGTGGGCTGGCGGTCGATCAGTCAAGGAAATACTCCCAAGTTCGAATGTTCGCGCCCTTGATGCCCTCCACGCGCCGCCGGAAGTCCTCACGTTCTGCTTCCGAGCTGAAGCACCGGGTGCAGCGAATGCCAAACGACGGCGACCATGAAATGTAGTACATAAGCCCTCCTTGCCGGGGATTAGCCGCCCCGGCCCCGGCATTAGTGGCTCACTCAGCGTCAGGCATTTCCTCGCCCATGACCTCGCATTCGTCACGGAAGGGGCAATGCCAACAGCCAATCTCGTGCATCGCGTCCAAGGCAATCTTCTGGTCGCCGTAGCCACTGTAGTAGTCGTAGTCGGAATTGACATCACGGGCCAGCGTTTCCAGTTCAGCGTTAAAGTCGCTGCCACCATAGCGATGAGCGGTGACGGTGGGCGTTTCGATGGAATTCGCCAGCCCATCGTACACGATAAGGAAGTGGGTCTCCTCATTATTCGTGTAGGGCTTACACCATTCAAAGTTCGCGGTGGGGTTCTGCTCCATGTACTTCAAATACGTCATTGGAATCTCCTTTCTGCCCTGCCATCATCAGCACCCGTGGGGCGGTTCGGGTGGACGGCCCGGAGGCCGTTTCGGCTATCAAACGTCCCAAACTGTAATATCTGTAACCGCTCGATCATGGACTGAAAACTCGACCTCTGCGATTCTGATTACCTGTCCTTGAAAGCAATCATGTGCTTCAAGAACAGTTCCGAATTCATCCCAATCAAATGTGCAATATCCACGCCTTTTCAAATCATTGATTATTGTCTTTACGGCTTTTCCTTTTGCCTTGATCGTTTCTTTGTATACCCGCTTCATTTCAACTGCTCCTTTCATCTGCCGGGGTTTTGCCGCCCCGGCTCGGCGTCGGTCGTTCAGCCGTTCTCCTTTTCCATCTCTGCCCAGATTTCGTTCACCAGGCTGGGAAAGTCGACCGTGGGGTCTTCGCGCTTCTGGTCAAGCGCCAGGGCGATGGCATCAGCTAAGCACCATTTCATGGGCAATCCTCCTTTCATCAACCCTTTTTACAGTCCTCTGCAAATGTCGTAGGCGGCGAGGAAACGGTACTTCCAATCATTGTTCTGGGTGTGAAGACCGTAATTGATGGCATCCTCCATGTGCTTAACCATCCACTTAATGGCCTCCTGGCGGTTGCAGCTCTGGGTCTCGTCCAGAAGGTCATCCATCGCATCAATGTAGCTCTCGGATTCGCGTATTCCGTCGTCCTGATAGGTGATGCGGAAGGCCAAGCTTCGCGCATCGTACTTGTTGCAAAGAATCTGAATCATGGTGTGTACCCCCTTCCATTGTCCCCATTATACACCATAAGCGGTGTAAGGCGTTTAAGTGAAGGATAACTCTGCGGGTCAGAAATACGTTTTTTCATCCTGCACGAACTGCTGGTAGATGGCTTCGTCCAGGGCGTGGCGCAGGATTCGGCGATCGAAGTTGAACCGCTCGTACCCTTCCTCGATGATGCCGTAGTAAGCATCGGAGGGCGGTGTGACGGGCTGCCCATCCACCATGGTATAAACCATCCCCCGGACGTTGAACCGCCCTCTGGGGGCCGTCACGGGCACGGAGAGGTACTTCTTGATGTAGTACCTGGGGTAGCCCTCGTAGCGGTCGAGACGGGCTTCGTCCCGCTCCGAGATCGCCCAGACGAGGACGGGAACGGTGCATCCGGGACGGGGTTCGATGGTGGCATGGTATCGGAAAACCAGATCCCAGTCCTTCAAAACGCCTGTGCCTACGATTGTGGCGTCGGGGCACCGATGGGCCATCTGATCGACGGAGAGGTTGCTGCCGTAAGCGACGTAGTACTTCATAAAAACCATCCTTTCTATTTTGAGGGCTGGGGGATGCCCAGCCCCAAGATTAGCAAGCGTAGTAGAGTTCGGGGTTGGTCGGGCGGGTGTATTCGGTTTCTTCGGTTTCGGGCTTCTGCCTCCAAGCGGTGTTCCCTTCGAGGTTCCGCAGGAGGATTTCCCGAGCGGTTTCGAACTCTTCCCCGATGAAGCCCAGCCGGAGCAGCCAGCAGCGCATGGCGTACTTCTCGTTCTCGGTCTGCTGGGGCTTGGGGCTGGCGTACTTGACATCCTTCGCCAATTCGCTCATCGCCAGCACCAGCTGGATGTAGGTCTTCAACTCGCCAGCGTGGATGCCGCCCTTCTTGCCATCGTGCGGGTCGGCAAACTGGAACAGCCGGAACTCGACGGTGGGCTTTGCGTGGTCGCGGGAGCCGAGGGTGTAAGCCATGCCGGGGTGGAGGTTCAGCATGTGGTACCGGGACTCGTTGTAGTGGGCGGTGCGTCCGCACTGGCAGCCTTGGGAGCGGTACCAGACGTCGGCGAGGGCTTCCATGGTGGAGGGCTTGGACTTGTTGACCTGGCGCAGGAACTCGGGGTCTACCACTTTGCAGTAGTGCCCGGTGCGTCCTTCGTCGATGCGGATGGCGCGTCCGATCTGCTCCTCATGGGCAGCCATGATGTTAACGAGGTTCCGAAGCGACCGTGCATCGTGGTCGCGACCGTCAAGCCCCTTCAGACCGACGTGGATGTGCACACCGCATCCACGGGACGGGGAAGACTTCGCGCCGTTCTTGCGGAGCACTCGCAGCAGTTCCTGGAACATTTCGATATCGCCGTACACGAGGATGGGGGTGACCAGTTCGCACTTTTCGGATTCTAGGCCAGCGATGGAGCAGTCGTATGAGAACTTCCATTCGCGGTTCTGGGAATCCCAGGCGCTCCAAGTGCGGTAGCCGTTGGTGCGGGAGGTATCGCGGTAGCGATGGGTACCGAAGAAGTCAGCCGCGACTTCTGCAGCCTTGCTGCGGGTGATGGAGTTCATCTCGACTTCAACGCCGAAGGTCTGCGCCTTCATGGCGGCGATCTGCATCTTGGTGTTTTCCTTCATGGTAGTAGCTCCTTTCAAGCGGTCGGTGTGTTTCTTTGATTGTCCGTATATTACACCATAAGCGATGTAAATTCAACTAAATCCATTTGTCGTTTATATGTCGTTTGTGTGTCCCGGCATAAGAACAAAAATGGCACGAAAGAGGGACGGGGATGCCATGTCGGAAAGCCCGAGAAACCACCATAATGGGAGCATGAGCAGATGGAAAGAGTTTAACAATAACCCAACTCAAAGGCGGGTCGGGGATTGCGCGGTACGAGCGGTATCCGTTGCCCTCGATACCGACTGGGAAACAGCCTACGACCTGATCGCTGACGCAGGATACCAGATGGGCGATATGCCTTCCTCGGATTCGGTCTGGGGCGCGGTTCTCCGGCAGCACGGATTCTACAGGGCAGCGATTCCCAACAGTTGCCCGATATGTTATTCAGCCGAAGATTTCGCCATAGAACATCCGAATGGGGTATATGTGCTTGGCTTTGGGGGGCATGTGGCAACGGTAAAGAATGGAATACTATATGATGCATGGGATTCATCAAACGAGGTGCCACAATATGTTTGGTATAAAAAATAGGCGTTATTTAGAATAACGCCATTGATACCCGCCAACATATTTTCGCTGATGTTTACAGCATTTATGAATGCTCGACGCATCCACACGGTTGATTGTTCCTGCTATTTCAGCAGAGCAATACGTGGCTATCTTGATGCCATCCAGTGTGAATTGTTCTACTGGCTGTCCTCGAGAAACGCCTTGACGTAGACGAGCAGTGCCATATGCCATGTTATAGTCACGAGTGCACCATTCCAGATTTGAAGCGTTGCCGTTCAACTTGTTTTCGTCCTTATGGTTTATCTCCTTGTAACCATTGGGATTAGGTACAAACGCAGCAGCAACCAACCGATGCACAAGAAAGGTCTTTCTGGTTCCATCGCCATTACACAATCCGACGTTCGGATACCCTCTACATAGATTGGCCTTCAAGATATGACCTTCTTTGTCGATGGTTCCGTTCCTTCCTCGAAAACTTTTCACCTTGCCAGTATTGCTGACTTGGTAAAAACCTTCATAGCCTTCGATGTCTTTCCATACTTCTACCATATGCTTGTCCTTTCAGCATGTGCCCTGATAGTAGGATTGCGCGGAAACCGCCAGGACATTAACGGCTTGTCGGGAGCGACCCTATCCACGCAAAACCATCTTACCATAGAACAGGAGGAATTGCAACCATGGCATACAACAACGGCTTCCCGGCGACTTACCCGCAATACTACGCCCCGCAGTTTCAATACCAGCAACCCCAACAGCCCCAGCAGAGCAACGGCATCATCTGGGTGCAAGGCGAAGCCGGGGCAAAGAGCTACCTGGTCGCGCCCAACACGACCGTTCAGCTTTGGGATTCCGAGACACAGCGTATCTTCCTCAAAAGCGCGGATGCCAGCGGGATGCCCAGTATGAAGGTGCTCGAATATACGATACGCGATCAGACTCCCGCAAATGCCCCTGTCGCGGCTTCTACAACCCAGGCGACAAATCCCACAGACTACGCCACCAGGGCCGAAATAGAAGCCCTCGCGGCTCAAATAGATACTTTGAAAGCCGAGATCGAAGGAAAGACCAAGAAGGGAGCGGCGCTCAATGAGTAATCCACTGTACCAGCAAATGGGGAACACGCAGATGGGCAACGGAAACATCCTCCAACGGTTCCAGCAATTCCGGCAGATGTTCCAGGGCGACCCCAAGGCGCAAGTCCAGCAGCTTCTGAACTCTGGCCGGGTTTCGCAGGAACAGTACAACAACGCTGTCCGCACCGCGCAGCAGTTGCAGCGGATGATGGGCGGGAAATAACAGGCTTCAACCGTCAAGCGCGCAGACGGAGAGCAATATAGACGAAAGGAACTAAAACAATGGCTCTGACTGATGAGAACAACATGGTCATGCCCGTAGCTCCGATGTACGGAAACAGTGGTGGCTTCGGTAACGGTTTCGGCGGTGACGGCTGGTGGATTATCCTGCTGTTTGTGCTGCTCGGTGGCGGCAACTGGGGCATGGGTGGCTTCGGCGGCTTTGGCAACATGGCGCTGGGCTATGACTTCCCCTGGCTGCTGAATGGCCAGCATGGCATCAACGCCAATACGAACGCCGGATTCAACCAGGCTGCGACCAACGCCGCTCTGGGCGACATTTCCAACGCTGTGACCTCCGGCTTCGGCAACGTCCAGACCTCCCTGTGTTCCGGCTTCGCTGGCGTGAACGCCACCGTGAACGGCGCACAGAACGCGATCGCCCAGCAGCTGTACACCAACCAGCTCGCCGATCTGGAACGCAGCTTCAATGCCCAGACCGCAAGCACCGCTGGCATGAGTGCCATCCAGGCCCAGCTGGCCCAGTGCTGCTGCGACAATCGCGCCGCGACGGCTGACCTCAAGTACACCGTGGCGACCGAAGCGTGTGCTGACCGCAGCGCCATCGCAGAGGCCCTGCGTGACGTGATCTCTGCAAACACCGCCAGCACCCAGCGCATCCTCGACCAGCTCTGCGCCGACAAGATCGAGCAGAAGAACGACACTATCGCCCAGCTGCGCTCCGAGCTGATGTATGCCCGTGGTCAGGCGTCCCAGGACGTGCAGACCGCAGCCATCCAGGCTGGTCAGCGTGCTCTGGCGAATGAGGTCGAGCAGTACGTCGCTCCGTCTCCCCGTCCCGCCTACATCGTGCAGAACCCCAACTGCTGCGCCCAGAACTTCGGCTGCGGCTGCGGGGTGGCGTAAGGAGGTAGCATCATGGCAGAGTATCTGGCGAACGCGGTACAGAGCATCGCTCTGAACCAACCCGCGATTTTTACCGCCTCTATCCCCTGTTCTCGTGGCTATGTGTACCATGAGGACGAAACCGGGATTTTTATTCTCCGTGGTGTAACCCCGAACTGCTTCGCTCGATACCAGGTGACATTCAACGGCAACATCGCCATCCCCACGGGCGGCACCGTTGGCCCCATCGCCATCGCGCTGGCCGTGAACGGTGAACCCCGCCAGACCAGCAGGGCGATCTTCGTCCCGGCGGCAGTGGACACCTACGGCAACGTCACCAGCACGGCGATCATCACCGTGCCCCGTGGCTGCTGCTTCACCCTGTCCGTGCGCTATGTCGCGGCAGATGAAGACCCCGCGACTACGCCCACGCCTGTGATCGAGATGCAGAACGCCAACCTGGTAATCAACCGGGTAGCCTGACGGGAAGGAGGATAGAACAATGCACGAGTTGTACGAACTCAAGGATATGCTCTGCAAAGAGCTGAAGGAGTACGGCGAGAAGGGCGAACTGACCGCTGGCTCCTTGGACACAATCGACAAGCTGGCCCACGCCATGAAAAACCTCGACCGGGTAATCGAAGCCTACGAGGATGATGGCGAGTACAGCGGTCGTTCCTATCCCGACGGCATGGGCGGCAGCTATGCCCGTGGTCGGTATTCCCGCGAGGGACGCTCCTATGCCCGTGGGCGCATGAACGCCCGGAGGGACAGCATGGGCCGCTACTCTCGGGACGATGGCATGATCGAGGAACTGCGCGACCTGATGAAGGACGCGCCCAACGAAGCCATCAAGAGGGACATACAGCGCCTGGTGGACAAGATGGAGCAGATGTGAGGTGACACGCCTTGATTACGGAGCACGACCTCATAGAGGCAATCGCCGAGTGTCAAGGCGAGCGCAACCCCAACGCCAACACTTGTATCAAGCTGGCGGCATTTCTGACCATCAAAAATGAGTTATACGGAAAAGCCGAGGATGAGGAACGCTCCCCCTCGTTCCTCCCCTCCGGCTACTCCTACGCGAATGTGCCGACCATCGACTACAGCAGCGATACAGAGTTTTCGCAGATCATCAACGGGAAAGACCCGTCCATGGTCTGGCCTGTCATTGACGAACTCATGTCCACCGTCCAGGCATTGATGCCCAGGCTATACGACGGCGTGATTCAGCGCCTACAAGAATAGCACAAGCCCACCTCTGACCGGGGTGGGCTTTTTGACCCAGATTTTACCCTGTACCCTTGTCCACCCCAGACTGCCCCTGTCCACAACAGCACAATTTTATATAGGAAGGAAAGTAGACTGGAATAGACAGGAAACGCCAGCGGAGAACCACCGAATGAAATAATAAATCATTGCTCCTACCAAGCAAATAATCAAGGCTGACCCCATACAAGTCCGCAAGTTGAATGGCATTGTCGAGGGTGGGATTTGTTTTCTCGCGTTCCCAGTTCGCAACGCTTGGACTGGCAACGCCCAATGAAATGGCGACATACTTCTGGCTCAAGTTTGCCTTTTCACGGCATTCACGCAAACGCCCCATGTCAACACCTCCTTGCCACCATTATATAGCATACAACTATAAATGTAAAGTTTTGTAAAATAGTCCACAGCTATTGCAAATAGCCACTGACTATGCTATAATAGCCGTAAACTACATAAGGAGGTGATACCAATAGTTGGAGAGCGCTTCAAGGCTTGCCGAATAAAGGCAGGGCTAACCCAGCAAAATGTAGCCATGATTCTTGGAATCAGACAGGTTAGCGTTCTTGCTTGGGAGAAGGGAAAAGCGCTGCCAAGAGCTGACAAGCTGGCTGAGATTGCAGCGCTATACCACACAACGGTTGACTACTTGCTTGGAAAGGAGGAACCAGCATGACCCGGTTAGAGTGTGAAAAGAAGCTGCTTGAGTTGGCAGAGCAGATGCGGGCGGTGTATGAGGAATACAACCCGGCGGGTGACCACCTGAGCGCGATTATGGGCGCAGACGGCTATATCTGCGTGGATGACGGGTTCTTCACCGCAGAGCGTGAAATCATTCTGGACGTTAACGACCAGATTTTTCAGACGGTCAACGTGAGCAAGTACAGCGACGGCCATATCCGCTACGGCTGCACGGTGAAGGATGGCGCGGCATGAGCGAGGCGAGAATGGACGCGCTGCTGGATGAAGCGCCGTACCTACTGACCCGCAAAGCAGCGGCTTACCGCTACAGCTTATCGGAGCGCGAACTTGACAGGCTGTACCGCACCCACCCAGAGTTTCCGATCATCCACAAGGGCCGGAGAGTGCTGATCCACAGGGAAGGTGCTGACGCATTCTTCACCCGGTACATTGGGGATGACATCGGAGAGTAAAAAGCCGCCACGGTGGGAAGCCCGTGACGGCAAACAACAGACAGCGATGGAAAACTGTCATTAATATTCTATCACAGACGGGAGGGATTGTCAATGCTCGACCGCACGGAATTGTTCTACGACAAGCTGGAATGGAACTGCAAGCTGGATGCCATGTATGCCAACTACCACGAGGATGACGAGGACGATGAAGATGACGAAGAGTGAACAGGCGCACATCGATACCGCCTACGCGAACGTGAAAAGCGCGATGGACGAACTCGCCCAAGTCCTTCACAAGGACAAGTACCTGATGCTGGTACAAAACAAGCTGTACGCTTTGGAGGACACCCTCTACCAATACATTTCAAACCCCAAGAAAAGGAGGGCACAGTGATGAAAGAGCATCCGATCAGACTGCTGACGGCAAGAGAGATCGACTGCAGGATTTCACAGGTCAAGAAAAACGGCATCCAGCTTCTGCTATACAAGGATGCCCGATGCGACATGGCAATCCTCGATGAAACTTTCGGCCCCATGAACTGGCAGCGGCACCACACCCGCGACAACGCCAACTGCATCATCTCCATCTACGATGAAGACAAGGGCTGCTGGGTGGACAAAGAGGATGTCGGCACGGAAAGCAACACCGAAGCCCAGAAGGGGCTGGCATCCGACAGCTTCAAGAGGGCCGGGGTCAACTGGGGCATTGGACGCGAACTGTACACCGCCCCATTCATCTGGATTGATGATTCGAACTGCAATATCAAGCAGGACGAACGGAACCCCAACCGCTTAATGTGCTATGACCGCTTCGAGGTCAGCGAGATCGGCTACAACGAGCATCGGGAAATCAACCGCCTGGTGATCATCAACAGCAAGACCCACAACGTGGTATACGAGATGGGCAAGAGCAGACCGAAGTCGGAAAGCAAGCCCAAGCCGGAACCCAAGTCGCAGCCCAAGAACGAACCGAAGTCGGAAACGCCCACGATGGCCACCGAGGAACAGAAAGCCTACATCCGGGAACACGCCAGCGATGATGACTACATGGACATCATGCAAGAGTTTGGAGCGGAACTCGAAAACCTCTCCTACAACGATGCCCAGTGGCAGATCAAGAGAATCGACGAAAACAACGCTGCAGCGGCGATTCCCAAGTGCGAACGGTGCGGGAAGATCATCACGGG
>Ga0326511_10004991_pt1 | contig 10513 bp, 12 predicted proteins | sample 0_2496_0518_D_FD_203701 | JGI IMG/M metagenome (GOLD analysis project Ga0326511, IMG submission 203701) | Bovine rumen microbial communities from UC Davis, California, United States - 0_2496_0518 | ecosystem: Host-associated > Mammals > Digestive system > Stomach > Rumen | place: USA... | reverse complement strand
CGCCGTGTCTTTCGAATCCGGCGTTATCAACGCTGCACAGGGCGTAGAAGAAGCCGGTTTTAAGCTGTCTCACGCATTCGAAGGATATACTCTCCAGTATATCAATCCAGCCGTGTTTGAAACGGTTGAATCTGAAAATCTTCTGAATAATTCGCTATCTGAAGAAGAAAAGAAACAGAAGCGTGAAGAAAAGCTCGACGCCGAATGGAAGAAGCATTACAGCAATGTTCCTGAAGAAAATCGTCCGACGATTGCCTTCGTCGAGGAACTGAAGGATAAGGAAAAGAAAGAACCGTTCTGGACTGAAACGAAGATTGCCGCTACGGTAATGCTTCTGGTTTTCGGTGCGGTTATCACCGCTTCCATTATCGGTTCCAATATGCTAGGTCGTTTCCATGCATGGATTGAAGAACGAAATCAGCAGCCTATTCAGACTAAGGTCACTACAACCGTGACTAAGAATCCGTATTCTCGTGCACAGTCGATTGCTGTAGCGATTGACAGCATGTCGGTCTTTGACGACGGAACTAAGGACTCTCTCGATGTGAAAGCCCTTGCTGATTCTATCTATGCTCATGATTTGGACCGTAGGGCTGATTCTGTAGCCCGTGTGACCATTAAACGTGATAGCCTTATAGCAGAGCTCCCGAAAGAAAAGAAGGTCCAGGTGGAGCTTGTGGCCGTTATTGAAGACGGTGTAACTACTCGTAAGGTACAGACCGCCGCTATCCTTGACACTATCCGTGAAAATGACATGCGACATCTGACTAAGACTATTACGGCGATGGCTACTAATATGGCCAAGGACAGGCAGACTGAAATTGATACGTCCAAGACATATTACAAGCTTACTAAGAATGATAACTTTATCCAGCTGGAGTAATTCATGGATAATTATGAATATGAAGACTGCAGTTTTCTTAAAGGTGCATTCTATACCATCTATGGGCTTGGTGTTGTAGTCGGCGGTTTCGTATTAATGCTTTGGATTTCTTCTTGGTTTTTAAAACCAGACGATTATACTCCACCAGAAAAATCCAAAGTAAAGATTGAACAGATAAAGTCGACTGCGCCGGTAATTAACCATGACGTAACTGTTGAAACAAACATAACGGTTTCGGACGGTGTTACAAAGCGTACGATGAAATCTAAAGTTAAGGCCGAGGAAGTTACTCATGGTATGATAAAGACCGTTAACGACCAAATGTTACAGGCAACATATAAAATCATTGACGACCGACAAAGAGAAATTAATTCCGATCCTAATTATTGGAGTAGGAATGTAATTAACCATACCAAGGAGCGTTAAACTTATGTGGGAAAAATTCAAAATGGAAGTATTCAATACGTCATTTTATAATGAACGTGATGGATTTACTACATTGGATAATATTTTATGCGGCGGCGCAATTATAAATGTCATAATCGGTTTGGTTTCGCTTATGTTATTTTTCGCCGCCACTAAAGAGTCAGATATACCGAAGATGGTTTTTGGCATTATTTCTGCGGTAATGATTGTATATTATCTATTCTTTGGACTGACTTGTCATTCAATGAACAAGATAAAAAAATTGACTCCGCATTATCTTCGAAGAAGGTCAACTACGTATGAAGAGCTTGATTCAGCAATTCAGGAAGAGATTTGCCTGGCGTCATTTTATATGATAGGTGCAATATTCTGTTCTTCATGGTCGTATCTCATATATTCATGGAAAGTATTATACTTGGCTATCAAATATTCGATTGCGGCTCCGTTCTATATATTGCCTAGGTATCTTATTCATAAGTCATTTAATAAGAAGCGCCTTAGTAAATGTATCAGAAAAGAACAAAAAGATATTATTTCTTCTTATGACAATTTGCTAGACGATTAATCATAACATTTTTGCGAAAAATACCCGTTGACAAGACGGGTATTTTTTACTATATTAAAAACATAAACCAAGGAGCATAAAATGTCAGAATTATTTTTAAAAACTTTTCTTGTCGGATTGGCAACGTCCGTCGGTTCATATTTTATTATTAAGTTCTTGCATAAGCATTTGCGACAGACTGCAGTTTTTCTTGGCGTAGCTGTCTTTGTCGGCCTGTTCAGTTACGGTATCTATCAGGAAAACAAGACTCAGAATGAACTTGACGACGCAATTTCCAAAATCTCCAAGGAACTGGATTCGATTACGAAAGATAACGCATTGCATGACCTTATCAAAAGAACTACCGCAAAGAAAGACGGTGTAAGTCTGGACATTGTTCCTGCGCTTGATACTGCTATTCTCAAGATTAACAAGATTTATCAGACTGTATTACAGGATCCAGATTATAAGGTTGTAATTACAAGTGCAAACGATTTTAATGGACATAAGAAGAATTCAGCCCATTATAAAGGCGAAGCAATCGACGTTCGTATCAAGAATATTGATAAGGATATGAAAAACGATATTGTAAAGCTTACTAAAGGAATTCTCGGCCCGAATTTTACCGTTATTCATGAAGACTTCGGAACGTCGAATGAACATTTGCATGTTCAACTGAAACAGAGAGGATAAGATGGAAGAGCTATTAAAGAAATATCTTGTAGTTATTCTTTTTCTTGGTGCATGTTCGTCATTCTACTTCATCGGTGAAATCTGGCATAAGCCTGCTTTCCAGAAGGAAATCAAGGAAGACCGTAAGTTTTCCATGCCGGTAACAATCGAAATGTATACGGTAATCAATGACGGCGTTACTCGTCGTATAGTCGCTTCCAAAGTCGTGACCGATTCCATTACTCACAAAGATACTGAAATCGTCAACCGTGCGATTAAAGAAGCTACTCACCGTATGATTGCTATTCGTCAGAAAGAAATCGACAATAACGAACGTTACTGGCGCGATGCGAAATTTATCAACGTCGGCAAGGAAAAAGACTTTACTCCGGTTAATATAAAATTCTTAGGTGAGGAAGATGAATAATGGATAACGAAGAACATCATCCGCATCTAGTCAATGTCGGTTGGTCAGATTACAAGAATGACCATTATAAAAACAATAATGAATATACTGACAAAGAATTTTGCGTAGGCTGTGGCTGTACTGTTATATTAACGATAATTTTATTTTCAGTTTTATTCTTTGCTTTTGATAAGGCTGAATTTGACGGAGATAGAAGATCAGGAAACTTCTGTGCATGTGCTGCATGTAATAACAGATGTAACGATGCAAAAGTCAAAGAACGACTTGAAGCTGAAGCAAAGAAAGCAGAAGCTCGCAGAAAATTCGTCGACGACAGTATTGCACGTTATCAAGTCCTACACGATAGTATTTTAGAGGCGATACGTGTTAAGGACAGCATAGATGCGGCTTTGGTCAACCAGAAGAAAATCAAGGTAGACTTTATCGCATTTATCGACGACGGCGTTACATCAAGAGAAGTAACAGTCAACAGTTTAAACGATTCTTTGTCTCCTAATGACGTAACATTGTTAGGTGAAGCTTTTGGAGAAATGGCATATACCGCTGCAAAAGATAGACAATCTGAAATCGACAACAATAAAGAATATTATACAAAAAGGATTAAAAATGAAGACCAATAACTCAACCGATACAAAAGACATCTTGGACGAATGCCAAGAAACACTGAAAGCTCATGTCATTCCGGATCCGCCCGATTACGGTAAGCAGAATTTCGGTTATGAATTCTGCAAAAAACATGGAGATAAGACCGGAGCAATTCTGTTTATTTTGTTGCTTGTCGGCCTATGTACTTTTGCAATCGTTTCGTTCAAGGCAAATCTTGCTATTGGCGAATCTACCAATATTGATATGCAGGTATCTACTACAGTCATTCATCATGGCGTCGAAAAGACTGATCCGTCTGCTTTCTCTAAGTTCTTGAATAAAAAGATTAAAGGCGACCCGAAAATAATTGCGGCATTTGATTCTTTGATGGAAGCAAAACGTGCAGCTACAGTGGCTGAACAAGAAGAACGTAGACAGCATATCCGTGACAGTCTTGCCCAATATATTCATCGTAGGGATAGTATCAGAGCTGAACTGTTACGCGAAGACAGTCTACGCCTTGAACTTGAAAAGGCTAAGAAGGCAAAGATTGACTATATTGCGGTTATCGACGACGGCATTACAAAAAGAACGGTCAATGTAAATTCTGTTGTAGATACATTGACCGAAGAAGTTACAACTCAGCTTGGAAAAACCTTTACTATCATGTCAGTCGAATCTGCTAAGGAAAGACAGAAAGAAATTGACCGTACTAAAGATTATTACAAGCACTTGAGAATTAAGACAGAACAGATACTATAAGTTCTTAGATGTTATAAATTCGGCCTCAAGCTCTTGCTTAAAGAATGCTTCGCCGTATTCTAACATCTTTTTCTTTTTCCATTCTGCAGTACGATATGGAACACAGTTCCATTTGAGTTTTGTCGGAACAAATGAATTTTGTCCGTTAAGTGATTTTTTCCATATTTCGTAGAATCCGTGTTCTGTCCCATGAGGGGTAGAACACATTATCATTTGTGCATTCGGCCTACATGCCTGCGTAGGGAATACACTCCACATGAAATCATTGAAATCATTATCATTTGTAAATGCGACTTCATCGAATATAAGCAAGTCGACAGTTCTTCCTTTAATGCTGTTTGACTTAAAAGGTGCGGCGAATATCTTGGAACCGTTTACAAATCCGAGCATTTCGACATTGTTTATCTTAGGTTGTAATTTCAAAAATTCCGGTAGGGTATTGTAAATATCCTTGATTCTCGTCAAGATTTCTTTCGAAGCCGCATGTTTAAACGACAGTATGGCAATATACTTGTCCGGTTTAAATAAGGCGAACCATAATGCATAAATTGCCAGAAGTGTCGTCTTGCCTATCTGTCTCGGCGCGACTATTATATTATTGTGTTTTTCTTCCGGTGGACTGTTATAAGTGTCCATTAGCTTTTTTAGAAGCTTTCTTTGATAAGAATACGGTTTGAATTTTGAACGACCTTTAGCAGTAATTATCTGGACGTACTTGCTAAAGTAATTGACATTTTCGGCGCATTTTACGAGAGCGTCTATCTCTTTCTTAGTTATATTCATATTTGACCTTTGTTAAAGATTATATCATTCCCGCAATCCTGTACCAGCGTACTATCATGTTCACGAGCCATGGGTTTTTTATGAGGAAAACCCTTCCGGTATTTTCGATACCCGTACTGTAGCCTTACGAGCTACGTTTGAAAACCTGTAGTATATATAAAAATTTTTTTACATATTTACGAAGTCAATATTTTTATCTATATTTTCTGATATGTGGTACAATATTTTATTAGTCGATAAGTCGGCACGTCCTGACGAACCTAATTGGTGGGCTCGTTATAACATGTGTCAAAATGAAAACCTTGAATTGATAGCGAAGTTCTATTCACATCTTTATGACAGGTTCAAAACATGCCTTGCAGAAACAGACAATTATGAGATGTATGATTTGATTCTTACAGAAGACCCGAATCATGATCCAGATTGCGGCGCATTCAAGTTTGAAAGGCTGAATCTATTTCCGGATTTAATCAATAAGGAATTTGATTTTCTACTTTCTAAGTTTGATGAATATACAAAAACCTGGAAAGAATAAAAAATTATTTTTTAGGGTTTACAAAAGGAAAAACTTTTACTATATTTATCTATGTAAAAACAAAAAACATAAAAAACTTTTTATATATAATATAAAGGATTAAAGAAATGAAAAAGGTTTGTCTCACTAGTTTACTACTCCTCAGCTTGCTTAGCTGGTGTTTCGTAGTACACAGTAGGGACAAGGTAACAAACCAATAATTCATTTCCTGAATCAAAAAGGTTTTACAAGGTTCCTACGAAAAGTAGGGACCTTTTTTATATCTCGGTGGTGTAATGGTTTAAGCATGGCTGGCTCCAACCCAGCTGATTAGGGTTCGAATCCTTACCGGGGTGCTAAAGATATAATGGCCTAGTGGCGGAATTGGTAGACGCGCCTGACTTAGGATCAGGTTCCGAAAGGAGTGGGGGTTCGAGTCCCTCCTAGGCTACGAAAATAACGGCTTGTGATTGGAATTGGAATACAGCATCGGCTTAAACCCGGTGGCCGAGATAAACACGGATTGGGGGTTCGAGTCCCTTCAGGCCGATAAAACGTCAGGTGATGAAAATGGTAAACATGCGGGCTTGAGATGTCCGTGCTTGAAAAAGCTTGAGGGTTCGATTCCCTCCTTGACGATAAAACGTCAGATGGCGGAACTGGTAGACGCGCAAGGTCGAGGGCCTTGTGTCCGAAAGGACGTGTGGGTTCGAGTCCCACTCTGACGATAACCTTAGGTGGCGGAATTGGTATACGCAGCGGTCTCAAAAGCCGTGGCCGAAAGGCATGTGGGTTCGAGTCCCACCCTAAGGATAACTACAGGTACGCAAACTTGGCAAAGCGGCGGGCTTCAGAGGCTCGTGAGTCTGTGAGTTCGATTCTCACCCTGTGGATATTATGCTGTCTTGTAACCGAGTGGTCGAAGGTAGCGGTCTGCAAAATCGCTGTGGAGAAATCCCCGTCGCAGGTTCGAATCCTGCAGATAGCTCTAAAAATTTGGAAGCGTAGGCTAATAGGTAAGTCAGCACTTTGCTAAAGTGCCGTGGAGAAATCTGCTTGAAGGTTCGAGCCCTTCCGCTTCCGCTAAATAAAGGGTTGACAAATATCAATCCTTTTTCTATATTATAATAGACGATACTTAGTAATGGTGCTGAAAACGGTTCAATTCCGTGTTCTCTTGGTGAGTGGCCGTTCGAGTCGGTGTAGATATGGTGTCTGGCGGTTCAATTCCGCAGTATCGTCCTATGATTTCAACTGAATTACAAGCAGAGAGAGTCCTTATAAAAATGAAAAAGGGTTTCTTTGCTAATGAAACATTTTTTATTGTCAGTTCTAGCGGTACATTTATTATACGCCATTATTTTTTAGCACATGACCGACCGCATACACAGACTGAACGTGAATTTAATGGATTACCAAAAGCAGAACGTGTACGCTTAAGACATGAATATTATGAATGGGAAAGAAAATTCGTTAATCCGCCTCCGCCAAAAATATTGTCGAAAAAACAAGCGCGGAAATTGAGAAAACAAACAAGATCAAGTAATAGCGGAGTTATTTATTGTCCATACGTACCAGCAATTGTTTCAACAAATACAGGACCATAAAAAAATTTTTATTTTAGGGGTTTACAAAGAGAAAAATATTTACTATATTTACGTATGTAAAAACGAAAAACATAAAAAAGTTTTTATATATAATATAAAAGGAAAAATTATGTTACACTCTTATTCATATTCATGGTCATTAGTTCCGAGCTCGATGTTCGGTTATTCCATGTATTATATGGGGTGTCGCGACTAGTAGGGTTTTATTATAAAACTTTATTAAGTCGCAGCGCAATCTGCGGCTTTTCTTTTTACTGATTGTCCAGTCCCTTGAGGCAAATGCTGTATAGGATAGAATGGATAAACGCTCGGTGAAAGTCCGAGATAATGCTAGTTTGGCAGAGTGGCGATTGCATGTGACTGTAGATCACATCTCATCATGAGTTAACACCGGGAGTTCGAATCTCTCAGCTAGCACGAAATATAATTATTGAAGGACAGATGGTTACAGCCATTTGATAATACTTTACCAGTTTATCTTACTTCAATAGTTATAAATATAAACAAGAAGTTGCTGTAACAACTTCAATAAAATAAAGGGAAAACGGTAAAAAATGAACTATGAAAAAGTTTATTATTCTATAATTAATCATGCATTGAGAAAAACATTATCTGGACAACGTTGGAAAGGTGATGGAAATTATTATGAAATTCATCATATTGTTCCTAGATGTTTAAAAGGTAATAACTCTAATAAAAATTTAGTATTATTAACAGCCCGTGAACATTTTATATGTCATTGGTTATTATTTAAACGATATGCAAATGACATTGTAATTAGAGCAAAAATGTTAAAAGCTTGGTTTATGATGACAGTTAATTCAAAAACAAACAAAAGAGAGTTTATATCCTCCAGATGGTATGAAAAATATCGTAAAGAAATGGCTTTGGCAATGCATGATGCACAATCTGGTATAAAAAATTCTAATTATGGTAAACAATGGTTTACCAATAGAAATACAGGTATTAGTAAAACATTTATTACTGCGCCAGATGAGACATGGATTTTAGGTAGAAACTTATTTCATGGTGAAACTAGCAAAATCAAAGTAAAAAACAAAGTAAAAATAAAAAAGTCTTATTATAAAAAACCATTAATTTTTAAGTCACAATTAAATATACTAAAATCAAAATTGCATACTTATAATTTATGGAATAAATATCATTCGGGCAATTACTCTGGTTTAATAGATTTTGCAAAAGAAAATAAAATAACAAAGCAACAACTTAGCAGATTATTTAGAAAATATATTTCATATTATAAAGAAAATATAAGTATTGGAGTACATTCTTTTAAATCTGATAAAAAATTGATTTGTAATTATTTTTATAAGTAATGGGTTTACTGAGAAGTTGGAGATTCTCTACGGTCTGTAAAACCGTCGGCTACGCCTTTATTGGTCCGAATCCAATTAAACCCACTAAAAGGCAGATAATGACTGATCATCATTGGATTATTCTTGTCCTCCAAGGTTTCCTAGGAATGACTGAGGAGAGGGCAATCTGCTACCAATTAGTTCGCTTGAGACACTGTGCGAAAAAGGTTGCGGCCTTAAAACAGTGGACGTGTTTAAAGCTAGAGGTAAAAAGGCGGCAGCCCGCTGGAGTTTTTCGGAATCTTCGGTAAAAACCGAAATGAAGTTTATTATGGGCGATAGTTCAAACGGAACGGGATTGCTGGCCATTGCTACGGCAATCACAGCAGAGAGAACGCTCTCAGACCTTCGTGCTAGGTCGCGAGAAAACACGAAGTTTAGGACGAGAGACTTGCCGGGGTTCGAATCCAAGGCCGCCCGCTAAAAATTTATCGCAGGGTCGAGTAGAGGTCGAGCTCGCTAGGTTCATACCCTAGAGCACCGAAAGGTCCACGCTGGTTCGAATCCAGCCCCTGCTACTAAGTTTAGCAAAGGATGTTCCTATTAATGGATGATAGGCCGTCAGGCCTTGATTCGGTTCAAATCCGAAAGCCGAAAGGCAAATTACATCCCGCTAAAAGAAATTAATAGCATATGGAAGTTCCTATTAAAAAAACAGACTTAAAATCGGTAATTTACTTCCCGCTATTACCATCCCGGAGTAGCTCAGCTGGTTAGAGCGTTTGAATCATAATCAAAAGGTCGTTGGTTCGGGTCCAACCTCCGGGACTACATAATATAAAGTGTATAAGTTAACATGACGCAACGGTGTTAACTTCGAGTATACAAGCGTAATGGGTGTGTGCGAATTACGCCGTATATTACTGAGAAATCGTCTTCAAGACTGAAAGAGAGATACAGATATTACACTAATATTTCGCGGCGCTCAGGGAATAATATATTATGGAATTTTCGAGGATACGCACAATTGGTAGTGCACCCGCCTAGAAAGCGGACGTGGGAAACTGCATGGGAGTTCGAGCCTCTCATCCTCGGCTAAAAATTATGGAGGTGTGACCGAGTGGTTTATGGTGCCGGATTTGAACTCCGGTGATTCGGTAATCATTCCGGACCGTGGGTTCGAATCCTACCACCTCTTCTAAGATATGAGACGATAAATATCGCCTCATATTTTTTATATAAAGGGGTTTACAAGTCTTTTCTATTTTACTATATTAAAGACATAAAACATAAGCATGTACACGGTCCAGTAAGGTGCCGGCCAGGGATGGCAATTACGTGTGTAGTGAATAGTGCGGCGAAGGACGGGTTACACCCTTCGCTGAGGGTCACGGACTCGACCTCTACGGATAGGGTGACGTCGGCGTGCTTGTGTGATATAAATCATGTCCCGTATTAATTTGCATGATTAATTACGGGACTTTTTAATATATAAAATATGGATAACGCGACAAGAGCACAGATTTTGGCGGCACAGTACGCAGGCAATTCGCCGGATTCAATCGTCGGTAGCTTTTTGGCTCCGGGCGCTATGGCTGCTGTTTTCTTCCTTGCATTTATCGTCGTAGTTTTTGTATTAGTAGGAATCGTTGACCATTTTACCGAGCAGCCCGTACAATACTATGAAAATAATGACGTTGAAAAATATTTTGATAAAAAATAATTTTTAGGGTTTACAACTAGAGAAAAATTTACTATATTAAAAAGCGAAAATTAACAAACAACTGTTATATATAATTATAAAGGTTAAGAAAAATGAAGCAATTCGTTAAACAAGTAAAACAGATAAGAAAACAGCAAATAGCTGTGTGTTTTGCTATGGGAAACGAATGATAGCGTAAGAGTTTACCTTATTCAATTATTTCAGTTCCTGTAGCAATACGGGAACTGTTTTTTATATACTGAGGCGTAGCCAAGCTGGTTCAAGGCACATG
>Ga0326511_10004990_pt1 | contig 10513 bp, 13 predicted proteins | sample 0_2496_0518_D_FD_203701 | JGI IMG/M metagenome (GOLD analysis project Ga0326511, IMG submission 203701) | Bovine rumen microbial communities from UC Davis, California, United States - 0_2496_0518 | ecosystem: Host-associated > Mammals > Digestive system > Stomach > Rumen | place: USA... | reverse complement strand
GAGTTTCTGATCAGCAATTTCAAGCTGTTCCGATTTGCCTGCTAGAATTATAATATCATGATCTTTCAGGAACTGCATATTTTTCTGAAATTTTTCTTTTGTACACCAGCCCTCGTGATTACCCGTGACATAATAGCAGGGATACTTTTCAGAAACAGCTTCTAATACGATTTGAGTATTTTCATCCGGAAGCTGATCATCAAAAATATCTCCGGCAAGAGCGATCATATCAGGATTCTGAGCATCAATCGCCTGTAACAGCCGTTGCTGATTCTTTCCGTAGTAACATGAATGCAGATCAGTGATTAATATGATTCTGACAGGATTCTGAATCTTGTCAGAAGCAAGCTGGTAATTCCGGATAAATAATCTCTGATCCAAACCAGAAACCATAAAAAGCAGGAGAATCACCAGCAGAACCAGACGGATTTTTTTATTTTTTATCTTCATGATCATTCTTTCCTGAGATATAATAAATATTCGATATTGCCTGTTCCCCCCTGAATGGGCGATTCACAGGAATCTATCACATGAAAGCCGGTCTGAACGGCAAATGAAATCATCTCTGTTAGAATCTGCTTTCTGATTTTCTCTGATTTCACAACGCCCTGTTTGTTCAGAGCTTTCTTTCCAGCCTCAAACTGAGGCTTTACAAGTGCGATGCAATCAGCCTTTCCTGCGAGTAAGCCAAACGCTGACGGCAGAATATATTTCAGAGAAATAAAAGATACATCAATACTGCAAAATTCCGGAAGTATTTCAAAATCAGAAATATTCAGATTCCGGATATCTGTATCTTCCAGATTTTTTACCTGATGATTTTCTCTCAGACTTTCGGCAAGCTGATCATGACCGACATCGACTGCATAGACAAATTTTGCTCCGTGCTTTAACATACAGTCTGTGAACCCCCCTGTAGAAGCACCAATATCCAGACAGATTTTATGTTCCGGAGAAATCTGAAACGCTTTCAGAGCACACTCTAATTTCAGTCCTCCCCTGCCGACAAACGGCAGGTCTTCTACTTCGATCAGATCGCTGTCAGAAACCAGTGCAGAAGGCTTGGTACAAATCTGATGATTTAATAATACTCTGCCGTCTGTAATCAATAATTTCGCTCGGGAACGGCTCTGACAGAGTTTCCGTTCCGTCATGGCGAGATCAATCCTTGTTTCCATACGCATAGATATACCGACAGACGGCATGAGCAGAGAGTTCTGATTTCTCCAGCAAGGCAGGTACAGAAGCCTGTTTTAAGAAGCAGTCTGCCGAGACTCTGACATAACGGCCCTTGAATCCGTACTGTGCTAAAAGTGAGCCGAAAATCGTAGAAATTCCGCCGTAGCCGCTGCTTTCTTCAAAAAACATCACAACCCGATAGGATAATGCTTTTTCAACAAGTTCTTCCATCACGGGGAAAATTCTGGTTAATTTCAACAAGCTGGTCTGATAGCCGATTTTCTCGCAGGTACAATGCGCTTCCCATAAAGCCTGATAGACTCGTCCATAAGAAATCATCAGCATATCAGAACCGGATTCTGTAAGCGTATATTCTGTATTGAGATTTTCTTTCGGAAATGTCATATTTTTGTCATTTCCTCTGGGATAGCGGACAGCTGTCAGACCGGTATCTTCCTGAATTGCCTTTTTCATGCAGAGTCTTAATTCTTCATAACAGGCCGGAGAATAAATCACCGCCCCTGGAATTGAAGTCAGCATAGGCACATCAAAAGTTCCCTGATGTGTTTCACCGTCTTCGCCGACAATGCCGGCACGGTCAATCCCCAGAATGACATGCAGTTTTCCGATAGCGACATCATGTAAAAGCTGATCATAAGCTCTCTGTAAGAATGTCGAATAGACAGCGAATACCGGAATCATACCGGCGGCCGCCAATCCTGCCGAAAATGTGACGGCATGCTGTTCGGCAATACCGACATCATAGAATCTTTCCGGAAACTGTTCCTGAAAATACTGTAACCCTGTTCCGAATGTCATTGCCGCTGTAATCGCACAGATTCTCTTGTCATGAGCGGCCATTTCAGCGAGTTCCTTGCCGAAAACATCAGAATAGCAGTCATTTCCGGAGACTTCCGGATTTCCGGTAATAATATCAAATTTCGGAACGCCGTGAAACAGACTGGGATTTTTCTCCGCCGGAAGATAGCCCTTGCCTTTGATCGTATTCACATGAATAAACACAGGAGCATCATAACGCTTTGCCGTACGGAGCACTTCTTCCAATTCCTGCATGTTATGCCCATCGACAGGGCCGAGATACACAAAGCCGAATTGTTCAAACATAGTCGCCTGCTGAAACATCACACGCTTGAAGCTGTCTTTGGTCTTTTTCAGGACTTTGACGACATGTGTGCCGACTTCCGGAGTATTCATGAGATTTCTTTCCAGCTGTTGTTTTCTGCGGACATACTCTTCACTTTCACGGATAGATCTCAAATAGCCTGATACCGCTCCGACATTTCCGGAAATAGACATGTTATTATCATTCAGAATCACGATCAGATTTTTCATTTTTTTCTTGCCGCCGTTGTTCAGCCCCTCGAATGCCATACCTCCGGTCAGAGCACCGTCTCCGATCACAGCAATCACATGATGCTGGGTATCTCCCTGCATTCTCATTGCCTCGGCGATTCCGCAGGCTACGGAAATAGAAGTACTGCTGTGACCGCTGATGAAAATATCATGTTCTGATTCATCAGGCTTTGGAAATCCTGCGATTCCGTTTTCTTTCCTGATCGTATCAAACTGTTCCGCACGGCCGGTCAGGATTTTATGTGTATAGCACTGATGGCCGACATCCCAGATGATTTTATCTTTCGGAGATTCAAAAACCCGATGCAGAGCCATTGTCAATTCTACTGTTCCTAAATTCGAGGCAAGATGTCCCCCGTTTTTGGAAATCACACGAACCAGAAGCGACCGGATTTCTTTGGCAAGTTTCCGGCATTGATAGAAATTCAGTTTTTTCAAATCCTCCGGAAGATTCAGATCTTTGAGCTGAAATTCTCCGGATTCCTGATTTGTTATACTCATAGATTTATCACTACTTGTTAATCATTTTTTATTATTATAAAATCGGCATCAATGCTCCGATACCGATGCCAAGAACAGCACCGCACACAACTTGTAACGGCGTATGGCCGAGCAGTTCTTTGAACTGGGTTTCTTTATCGGCAGTTTCTTCCTGTGAAAAGAGTTTCTGCATGATCTCATTGAGTTGTTTTGCATGTTTTCCGGCTTCGAGACGGACATTGGCGGCATCATACATGATAATCGCCGCTGTAACAAACATGACAGCAAACACAGGAGAATCCCATCCGGCCGCCCTGCCGGCGGAAATCAGCGTTGCACAGACCATTGAAGAATGGGAACTCGGCATACCTCCTGAACCATACAGCCGTTCTAATTTGACAGACTTGTTCTGGAAGAGGTATAAAATAAATTTGATCACCTGTGCCGTCCCCCATCCCAGAATACCGGCACACAGAATCGGATTATATATCATGGTTTCTCACTTTCTGTTATTTTTATTACTGCACTCTGACAAGCATAGCCTCTGTCAATGCACGAAGAAATGCAACGGATTCAGAATCTGGAAGTCTGTCCAGTTCTGCACAGGCCTGCTCTGTCAGAGTCGCCGCACGTTCACGGGCCTTTTCGATTCCCAGAATAGTCACAAATGTCTGCTTCTGTTCCTCGGCATCGCTTCCGGCAGGTTTGCCCAGCTGTTCGGAAGTGCTTGTGACATCAAGAATATCATCAATAATCTGGAAAGCGAGTCCGAGAAGCAAGCCGTAATTTCCGGCGGCCTGTATCTGTTCCGGCGATCCGTTTCCGCACAGGCAGCCCATCTGACAGGCAGTTTTCATGAGAGCTCCGGTTTTGCCGTTACACATGATTTCAAGTTCTTCTGCCGTGACATGTTCCTGTGTTTCAAACTGCATATCCAGCATCTGCCCGCCGATCATGCCGGAAGAGGCCTCTTCACGGGCCAACAAGCTGATTAATGCTGTTTTCTGCTTTTCTGAGAGAAGCTGATCATCAGCGAGAATGCCGAACGGTGAGCACATCAGCCCGCATCCGGCAAGAATGGCCGTTGCTTCGCCGAAGGCTTTATGACAGGAGGGCTTGCCTCTTCTCAGATCGTCATTATCCATAGCCGGAAGATCATCAAAAATCAAAGAAGAAGTATGTGTCATTTCCATCGCACAGGCAGCCGTATCGGCAAATTCGGGAGTACCGCCGCAGGCTTCACAGAAAGCATAGATCAGCACCGGACGGATTCTCTTTCCACCGGCTGTGAGAGAATGGCGCATAGCATCAAATAAAGCATCTATCTGCATATTTCTGGATTCTGCGATATTCTGCAAATCTGCAATGACAGAGAGTAATTTTTCTTCCACACGGGCGGCATAAGATTTCATCCGTGTATTCTGGGATTCGTTCATAATAAGATAACGCTCCTTATGTTCTGCCCTGACGATGAGTTTACCATCGGGCAGATAAATTTTCAGACAATCGCCTGTCTGTATCTGATTGACAGATATTATTTTCTGATGATTCAATAAAATTTCAGGATATTTTTTCTGTGAAGCCAGCTCCGCCGCGACCGATGGTGTCGAAGCCCGCAGATCAGCGGCCTGATCTGTCAGAGTATGATCAGATTCGTGTCCGACTGCTGAAATGACAGGAGTCCGGCAGGCATGTACCGCACGGACAATTTTTTCAGAATCAAATACACGCAGCGTTTCTGATGCTCCGCCGCCGCGGCCTAAGATCAGGACATCCAGATTCTGAGCATCTGCATTTTGCAAAGCCTCACAGATTTCAGTTTCGGCATGTCTGCCCTGTACATGAACCGGAAATAAGATGATTTCCGCATCAGGCGAACGGCGTTTTAAAATATGCAGGATATCCTGTAGAGCCGCTCCGGATTCTGATGTAATCACGCCGATTTTCTGAGGATTTTCAGGAATCTGTTTTTTATTGCTTTCAGAAAACAGGCCTTCTGATTCGAGTTTTTGTTTTTTGATCTGAAAGCCTTTCTGAATACTGCCGATTCCCTGTATCAGCATATCTGTCACACGGAACTGGAATTGTCCGGAAACCGGATAAATTTCCGCGCTTCCGGCGGCGATGACAGCAAGACCGTTTTCCGGTTTGAATTTCAATCTTTCAGCGAGATTCCGGAACATGACGGCTTTGACAGAGCTTTCTGTATCGCAGAGCGAAAAAAACAGATGTCCGTCCTGTATCCGGAGTCCGGAAATTTCGCCCTCTGTCAGAAGCAATTGCAGATTTTTCTTGTTTCTGATGATTTCAGCGGCTCTCTGATTGAGTTCAGTAACTGTCAGCATGGCACAAAGCGGCATAAACAGCCGTTCCGACAGCATTATCACAGGAAAAGGCAGGCTCTGCAAAAGCTGTTTCTGTCCGGATCGTTTGTTTTAATCTGTTTTGAATATACTGATCTGACATGACTCCGCCTGCATACAGAACCGGCAGAACCGGATAACATTCCAGTGCCTTTTCTGTCATCATGGAAATCACAGAAGCAACTGCTGTCAGACAGAATTTTGCAATATCACAGGGCTGATAAGCAATCAGCATCTTCCGGCATTGATTTTCCAGTCCGGACAGACAGCAGTCAAGCGATTTCATAACAGGCTTGTATTTAAAATTCTTATCGCTCTGCATTGCAAGCGATTCCAGAGCCATTCCGCAGGGAAACTCTAAGCCCAGCATCAGGCCGACTCTGTCAATCAGCTGACCGGCTTTCAGATCAAGAGAACCTGAAACTGCTGTGATTCTGATCTGATTCTGATTTTTATCCGGCTGACAGAATACACAGTCTGTCGTACCGCCGCTGACATGAAATGCTAAAAATTCCCTCTGAATCCAGTCAAGTTTCTGTGCTGAATACAGAGCCGCTAAAATATGCCCTGTCTGATGACTTGTCCGGTACACCGGAAGTTTCAGCACTTGTCCGAGCATCTGTGCCGTGCCCTCTCCGCAGAGAAAGCAGGGCATATATGATTTTTCCGTATTTCTGGGCTTTACAGACACACCGATTCCGGAAAGCTCAGGAATTTCTAATTTTCCCAGAACTTCCGGAAGCTGTACGGTATGATGAAATACGGCATCACTCTGCCGGAGGCCTTTTTCTCCTGCCTTGACAGGCAGTAATTTTTTTGCTTGTGTGACCTGTCCGGTATCAGAATCATAAATTGCCGCCGAAGTCGTATAATTACTGGTATCCAGTCCGAGGAAGCTACTCATCAGGATTTCTCCTGATTCCGGACATAATTTCCCAGAATGCCGTTGATAAAAGCCGTATCTTCGGCAGAAGCATAGATCTCGGCAAGATGCACAGCCTCGCTGACTGTCACACCGACAGGCAGTTCCGGAGAATTCTGCAATTCATAGACAGCCATTCTTAAAATAATCAGATCCACTCTTGCGATGCGATTGATTGCCCGTTTCGGACTGTAAGAAGCAATAGTCTGATCTAAATTTCTGGTCTGAGACAGAACGCCTCTGATGAGATTCTTAGATTTATCACTGAGCCTGATTTCGCCGATTTCTTCGGCAAGCGCAAATAATTCTTCCGGTGTATCATCACGGAAAGAGGCTTCAAACAGGATTAAAAATGCATTTTCTCTGTATTGGCTGATTTTCATAATTCCTCCTGTATACCGCTGATTTCTACATGAACATGTACGGCTGTGACACCTGTCATATCCTGAATGCTCTGCTTGACAGTCTGCTGTACTCTTGCGGCGACATTGGCGGCACGGGTATTGCTTTTGACGAATAAGCGGATTTCTACAGAGATTGCTCCGCCGAGGTTGATAATTTTCACAGGCTTTTCCTGAGCGAGGCCTGCGACTCCGGCAGTATCTCTAGCAGAAAGTGCGGCTACCTGACGGAGTACATCATCAGAAATCTGAATTGTCCGGTCTGTATGATTGATTTTATCCATACTCATAATAATACTGACTTCCTTTCGGGATTTTAATAAACTCATGATGATATATATTATTTTACCACAAAACTTCCGGCTTGTCAATCGTAATCCAGATTAAATTTTATTTAACTTCAAAAATCCTGATATTCTCTGCTGGAATCGTCACTTCTTCCAGAATGGCTTCTTTGATCATTGCCGCTCCGGAAGCATCAAGACCATCTGTTTTGACAACGACTTTGGCAGTATCGGCATCCAGATAGACAACACAGTCAGAAAAGCCCTGCGATTTGATCAGAGATTCTATGACACCCTCGTGTTCGATCAAAGCGGCTACTTCTGCGGCATTGAGAGCCGCTGTGACGGCTTCTTCTTCTGCGACATCGCCCCCGCCGATCATGGTTTGAAGCGTCTGGACGGCTTCGTCACGGCTGGTTGCTTTTTCTAATCTGATCTTAGCGAAATAATCTGCCGAGGGGTCGGGTTCTGCGCTGACAAATTCTGTATCGCCATAATGAGAAATATTCTGATTCTGTTCCAGTTCTGTGACCGGAGTCGTCTGGACAGCTGTCAGATCAGTTTTTGTATAAGTATAATTAATATATACTGCTGTTGCCAATAATACAGTCAGGCAGGATAACACCAGCTGTTTTTTGCCGATAATCAAAGACGGTTTCTGCATAATACTCAATTCCTTTCTGTAAAAGCCTGATTCTGATTCAGTGCGGTGACATAAATCTGCGAGAAACGGAGTCCGCAGGCTACGGAAACTGTCTGATAGACGGTCTCCTGTACAGTACTCTGCGAACCGCCCTCGCAGGCCACAACCACTCCTGTCACGGCCGGAAGTGATACAGATTCGATCAGAGCTTCTTTCTGTGAACCGCCGACTGTCACATAACGGCTGTCGGCATCCTGTGCATAATGACAGGTTTTACTGCCCTCCAGAGTCACGAGCACTTCTGCTCTGCCCACGCCTGCAATCTGACTGAGCATGACAGAAAGCTGATTCTGCAACGCTTCCCGATAGGCCTCCTGTTCAGAGAGTTCTGCTGTTTCTGCTTCCGTAGGCTGTTCTTCTGGAGCGTTCTCAAAACAGGAAGACAGGGCGATACAAAGCATTCCGATCAGGCCGATGATGATTAATATATGCACCAGAATTTCTTTTTTGAAACTGGTTTTATATTTATTCCAGAATTTCTGAAACATGAAGTGTCACCTCCTCGCTCAGCATTTCACGCAGAAGCCTGACAGCGTTGTGCATATCATCACATGTCAGACTGACATCAGTAATAGATATGCAGTCATTTTCATCAATATGCAGATTCACAGAGATTTCAGAACAGGAAATCTGATTCTCTGAGAGAAGCTCCAGAATTGTATTTTTAACGGCCTGTTCTGTCAGTGCCTGAGCCGTCTGGTCAGACTGGGTTTTCTGAATCGCTTCCAGAGATTCCGGAATCTGGAATTCTCTCACCGGACGGATAAGAATTAAGATAAATAATAAAGCGATCAGAAATCTGATCTGTTTTTTCATAGAGCTATCAGGACAGATCAGCAGACAGACAGAAACTGCAATTGATAACAAACAGATTCCCGTGACAGAAGAAAAAATCATACTCATGATGCAATCGTGATCAACAGCCCTGTGCCTATGATGAACATGACACTGAAACTGACCGAGACAGAAAAGCCGATGGATAATACAGATTCTGTATTCTGAAATAATTTACATAACTGATCAAGACCGAATAATTCTGAAATGCCTGAGGCAAGTGCCATCAGCATTTTATATAAAAATAATTTTATCATCACCGGAAGCAGAAGAATCAGAATCGCAATGATTCCAGTCACTCCGACAGCAGATTTCAATACGCTCATGCTCCCCAGCACAGCGGCATAGGCATCTGAAACTGCTCCGCCGATAAACGGAACAAAGCCTGATATTGCATATTTCGCCGCTTTTGTTCCGGCTCTGTCAGCAGAGACTGTGATCACGCTCTGAACAGATAAAAAACCTAAAAACAGCGACATCAGAAAGCCGAGAATCCAGACCGTCAGTTTCTGAATAAATTTTAAAATTCCTGAGAGAGAAATTTCAGGATTGACAGCATCTGTCAGACTCACGGCAATGCCCGTCATCAGGAACGGGAATAAAATTTTTACTGCGATTTCCAGAGCGATATTACATAATAACAGCATTGCTCCCTGATAGCCTGCCGAAGCCGTCAGATGACCGCTCACAGCCAAGATTCCGCCGAATACTCCGGAAAATGCCGTCATAAATCCGGCTGTCTGCTCCAGAATCTGTGTACAGCTCCGGAATGCCTCTGTAATGGGAAGAATTACCGTTCCGGCGGCACACAGTACGGCCGTCATATCACAGATTCGAGAGACAGCTGATTTTTCATGTCTCAGATTTCCGGCGAGAGCTGATAAAAAAATAATCCCTGTCAGAACAGAAAATATCTGCAACGGTGTATGTATCTGCTGTTCCAGCTCTGTCAGAACCGTATCTGTCATATCAGAAAATTGTAAATCCGTGACAGAGTCAGGAATTTCAATTCCGGCAGAGTCCAGTAATTCAGATAATATCTCATCATAAAAATAATTATTATTATTATTCATAATAGCTCCAGTATCGTTTCTGTGAGAGTGAGAAATAACGGCAGGGATAATAATACTAACATGATTCTCCCGCAAAGCTCTACAGCCGTAGCGATTGCCGATTCTCCGCAGTCATGACAAATATCTGTTCCGATCTGTGTCAGATACGAAATGCCGATCGCCTTGCAGAGCAGTTTAAAATAAGAACTGTCCAGTTCGCTTTGTAAATAAATATTCTCGGCTGTATGCAGAATTCTCTCCGTCTGCGGCAAGATCATCAGTAAAACCAGTATACAAACCCCGATGCTTAATAATACTCCATAGGCTTTCTGATATTGTTTTAAAATCAAAATCAGCACACAGCCTATGATACAGAAAATCAGAACAGATTCCAGATCGCTCAAAGTCCGAACACCGCCTTGACGGTATCAAATAAAGCACTGATCTGTTCAATAATCAGCATCAGTACGACAATCAGGCCTGCCAATACTGTCATCATGGCCTGTTCTTCCCTGTCTGATTTCTTCAATACCAGACTCAGCACAGAGACAATAATCCCGATTCCGGCAATTTTGAAAATCAAATCAATCTCCACATGATTCCGCCCCTTTTTTGAATTTTATCAAAGGTTAGCAAGAACCCCCCCGCTTCTAAAGCGGGGGATGAATTGCGTCCCACCCTCTTGACAAAGCCTGAAAAATATGGTATGCTAAAATTGTATCTTGACAATAGTAAAAATATGGGGTTGTGCTGACCAATCATTCAGCACGTAAAATTTTTAGTGTCAGTTAGACTTTCTGAAAAAAGTAGTCAGGATAACTAACAAAATTACTAAAGAGTAGCGGTGTAGGCTTTAAAGCCTTATCCAGTAGCGGCGGATGTGTTCCCGCCTGTAAGAATAAGGGTTGCCTGAAAGGGTGG
>Ga0326511_10004989_pt1 | contig 10514 bp, 23 predicted proteins | sample 0_2496_0518_D_FD_203701 | JGI IMG/M metagenome (GOLD analysis project Ga0326511, IMG submission 203701) | Bovine rumen microbial communities from UC Davis, California, United States - 0_2496_0518 | ecosystem: Host-associated > Mammals > Digestive system > Stomach > Rumen | place: USA... | reverse complement strand
AAGAGTTTGGAGCGGAACTCGAAAACCTCTCCTACAACGATGCCCAGTGGCAGATCAAGAGAATCGACGAAAACAACGCTGCAGCGGCGATTCCCAAGTGCGAACGGTGCGGGAAGATCATCACGGGTGTAGCCCTGCCGGATGGCACGACCATGAACGCAGCGGAGCTGATCGGCAAGAGCAAGATCACCTACAACGGGGTCTACTGCTGGGAGTGTATGAAGATTCTGAACAGAAAGCGCAAGGCGGGATAACATGGAAGTCATCGACAGGGTACGGGGCAAGATCACCAACTACGACGAACGCCGCAACGTGGTGACCATCGAAGTCCCCTACGACAACTTCACCCGGATGTGCCATCGGGAGTACAAAGAGGTCGAGGTTCAGTTCATTGATTCCCGTCCCCTCTCCAACAAGCAGCGGCGGTCTTGCTACGCGATGATACGCGAGATCGCCGACTGGTCGGGGGACACGACCGAAGCGACGAAAGAGGTTCTGAAGCTGGACTTCTGGTGCGGGGAGCTGTTAGAGATTGCGGATTCGATGTTCAGCCTTTCCAACGCCCCCATGAGCATAGTTGCGGCCTTCCAGAGCTGGCTGGCGCGGTTCATCGTGCGAAACGATGTGCCCACCAAGAAGCCCATGCTGGAATACATCGACGATGTGGACGATTACGTCTACGCTTGCCTGATCAACAAGAAGTGCCCGATCTGCGGCGCGAAAGCCGACCTCCACCACGTGGATGCCATCGGCATGGGGCGAGATAGGACGGAAATCATCCACGAAGGACTGGAAGTCCTGCCGCTTTGCAGAAAGCACCACGGCGAGATTCACCAGATGGGTAAGACGGAGTTTTTCAAGCTGTACCACCTCAACGGTGGCATCCCAGCAGACAAGACCATTTGCAGGATTTACAAACTCAAAAAAGGAGGAAAAGACAATGGCAAACTACAGAATCAAGGTCGAACGGCTCAACGATGAGGTAGAAATCAGTGAGGAACTGGAACGGGGAATAGAGGTTGACGGCTTCGCGTTCCTCGCCGATGTTGACGATGACCGGGTTATGAATGCCATTTGTCACATGAGCATCATGATGATCGCCCAGGCGATGGATGGAGATGAACCCTTTGTAAGGGCAGCGTTCCTGTCGAGATTGATGGCTGCTCAGTCGAAAGGAGAAAGCAATGAATAAGGTTATTATCACGGGTCGCCTGACCAAAGACCCGGAAGCGTTCACCACCCAGAGCGGGGTTTCCCGCAGCACCTTCGATGTCGCGGTACAGCGGCGGGTAAAAAACAAGGACGGCAAGTACGACGTGGACTTTCTGACCGTGGTCGCATGGCGGCAGACCGCCGACTTCTGCAACAAGTACCTCACCAAGGGCCGCATGGTCGCGGTGGAGGGCCAGATTCAGAAACGCAGCTACACGGCGCAGGACAACACCAAGCGGTACGTCACCGAGATCATCGCCGACAGTGTGGAAGGGCTGGGCAGCCCGAACAGCGACCATGGCCCCACGCCCCCTCCGAGCCGGGATGATGCCAGCCCCGATGAGTTCACCGAAGTGGACGATGATGAACTGCCCTTCAAATGACGGAGGTAGCCCATGGAAAGAGACTTCAAAGGCGTATGGATTCCCAAGGAAATCTGGCTCGACGAAAGGCTGAACGCCCTCGACAAGATCATCCTGACCGAGATTGATAGCTTGGATTGCGGTGAGGATGGATGCTACGCCAGCAATGAGTATATCGCCAAGTTCTGCCAGTGCAGCGAATGGAAGGTCTCAACGGCGATTTCAAAGCTGATCGACCTGGGCTACATCAAGGCACTTTCATTCGACGGCAGAACGCGAAAACTCAAAAGCTGCCTTGTGCTTTTCCAAAGGCCGCCTTGTGAAAATCCAAAGGCAGCCATGGGAAATTCCCAAGTAAGTAATATAAAGAGTAATACAAAGAGTAAATCTACTACGCGCAAGCGCGAGGGTTGTGATTTTTCCCCCGGTTTCACCGAGTTCTGGAACGCCTACCCTCGCAAGGTGGCGAAGCAGAACGCAGCCAAGGCATGGGGCAAGACTGGTGCAGACGATTCCCAATCCCTCACCTCCACAATCCTCGCGGATGTGAAGCGGCGGGTGGATGGTGAGTGGAAGGGCAAGGAAGTCCAGTACATTCCCCACCCGGCAACCTACCTCAACCAGCGGCGCTGGGAGGATGAAAGCAGCGCGACCGACAAAGTGGAGACTTTCGAGCGCGACCTTTCGGTAGAAGAAGTGATGCGGATGAACGATGACTGCTCGGTGCCGGAGGGATTTACACCGATCGGGGGATGGTAACATGATCGCTCACTACGAAGCAGAACAGAGCGTCCTGGGCGCGATGCTTCGGTCGAGCAAGGCGACGGGGACGGCGATAGAACGGCTGCGGCCTGACGATTTCGCCGACCCCGCCCACCGGGAGGTATTCAGCGCAATGCTGACACTCGCCCTGGGAAGCCGACAGGTTGACCTTGTGACCGTGGATGCAGAGCTGACCCGGCGGGGCAAGCTGGATGCGATAGGCGGCGCTGGATTCCTGCTTGACATTAGCCAGTCGGTGCCAAGCGCAGCAAACGTGGAAGCCTATATCGACATTGTACTCGAAAAGGCGAACCTTCGTAGGCTGCAAGCCATCGCGGAAGCGATCAACCGCCGGACAGCAGAGCAAGGCATGACCGCCGACCAGATTATCGAGCTGATAGAGGGCGCTTGTAATGACATTATTTCCCGCACCCAGCAAAAGGACGCGGGATGGATTAGCGGAGGGGAAGCCGCAATCATGGCATTCGAAGCAGCAGAGAAAAAGCCAAAGCCCATACCAACGGGATTCAATGAACTGGACGATTATCTCTGCGGGGGACTGGTCAGCCCGGAGTTGACAATCGTGGGCGCACGACCGGGCAAGGGCAAGAGTGCATTCTTGCTGACGGCATCCATCAACGCCGCCAGGAACGGCAAGCACGTGGGGTACTTTTCCCTCGAAATGAGCGCCCTTCAGCTGGGGCAGCGTACCCTCGCATCAACATCGCTGGTCAGTATCAACCGCCAGCGGACGGGCAGCCTGACGGATAAGGACTGGGAGCGCATGACCGAGGGCCTGACGGAACTGGACGAGAGCGGCGTCAGCCAGCACCTCCACATCTACCAGAGCTACGGCCTGACGGTGGAACGGCTGGCGAACATAGCCAGACACGCCGTCCAGCGCGGAGAGATGGACTTGCTGGTGGTGGACTACATCCAGCTTCTGCGAACCACGGAAAAGACCGAAGCCGAGCGCGAACGGCTGGGTACGATCTCCAAGGCTCTCAAGCAGCTGGCCCTGACACTGGACATACCCATTCTGACGGCAGCGCAAGTCCGTAGGCAGAGTCAGGATGATTCCAAGAAAGGCGGCAGAGCGCCCACCTTGGACGAGCTGCGAGGGTCGGGCGATCTTGAACAGGATGCCGACAATGTACTGCTGATCCACAGCCCCGACAACCCGGATGACCCAACGCTCAAGCGTATCACACCCGCGCATCAGGGAATATGGGAACGGGCACAGAACGCCAGCGGCAAACCTTTCTCCGTAGAGATTGCAAAGCAGCGCCAGGGCGCGAACGGACGAACATGGTGCTTATTTAAGCCCATGAATATGAGGTTCTACGATGATACTGCAAGTTAAGACCACCACGGGGAGCTACAAAATCCCCGTCAAAAATAAGCTGGAAGCAAAGGACTTCCTGCTGACGCTGCATCGCATGGGAATAACGTGCGTCAGGTGGGATTACACGGACAAGGAGGTGAAAGGGGAATGTTTGCAGAGTGGGTAACACACGGCGCGGAGATCGGCATTGTGGCGTTTTTCGCCATAGCGGTTTTCCTGATGTTCTGCGCGGCGATAGTTGGGCTATTGGGCCTTGGAGCCAAGATACTGGAGGATGTCGATGATAAAGGCAAAAAAAACCACGGTGGGCCGCGTCCCGTTTGAAGCCCAGGAACAAAAAGCCCTGTTTGAATGGGCAGAGTGGGCAAGGGGCAAGTACCCAGCGCTGGCGCTTCTCTACCACATTCCGAACGGCGGCAGCCGCAACCCAATCGAAGCCCACAACCTCAAGGCCCAGGGTGTCAGGCCCGGAGTGCCGGATATCTGCTTACCCGTACCCAACGCCTTCCACACGGCGCTCTACATTGAGCTGAAGCGCAGGAAGGGCGGCAGGGTGAGCGACGAACAGCGTGGATGGATTGCCGCACTGAACCGCGTGGGCAACCTCGCGGTGGTATGCAAGGGCTGGGAAGAAGCCCGAGACGTAATTATGGAATACCTTAGACAGTGAAAGGAGCAACAGACCAATGGCGATGGAAAGCAAGGTCATAACGATCACCCCGGACATGGCGAAAGCCATGCTGGCAAAGAACATGAAAAACAACAGGCGGCTCAACCATAACACCGTGAAGCGGTACGCACGAATCATGAAAGCTGGCGGGTGGAACCTCACCCACCAGGGGCTGGGGTTCGATGATATGGGTCAGCTCATCGACGGTCAGCATCGGCTGGAAGCCATTGTGATGGCGAACGTCCCCATCACGATGATGGTGACCTACGGGGTGCAGCACACCGATGGCGAAGCGTTCACCATCGACACGGGCACCAAGCGCACAACGCAGAACATCATGCAGATCAGCGGCATCACCGATGTGGTCTACAAGAACATGAGCAGCTACGTAAGCGCCTACATGAGGATGAAGATTAAGACCAATTCCTCGATGCCGGAAGCCACCGAGATCATCAGCTACATTGACCGCCACTACGACGATGTGGCGGTGATCGAATCCATCATCGGACGTGGCAGCACTGGCAGCAGCGGCGCAAAGCTGCACACCATCGTGGGCGTTGCGATCATCTCGGCCTACTATCGCGGGGAAAGCGAGGACGCGCTGCGGCGGTTCGTCCAGGTCTACCGCAACAACGATGTGGACTTTTGCGAGAGGTACAATCCCCGCCACGCGCTGAACCTCCGCGACTGGGTGCGCAGCCACAAGAGCAGCCCGGAGACTTTGCAGCGGTGCGAGTGCGCGATCTACAGCTTCGCCCACAATCAGACCCAGATGAAAATTTGCGACCGCTACCCCTACCAGCCCGGAATGGACGCCTGATTAATAGACTGGGGGCGGCACCACCGCCCCCATGAAAGGAGACAGAACGATGGAAGCTATCAAGATGTCAAGCTCGATGGAAGCGAAACTGGAACAGGGCGGTGCGCTGATGGTCAAGACCGCCAAGGGGCTGACGATCACCACCCATGAGGACTACGACAGGGGCACGACCATCCTCAAGGACATCAAGACCCGCGTCAAGGCCGTCAAGGAATACTGGAAAGGCCCGAAGGCTGCCGCCGATGCCGCCCACAAGGAACTGGTGGCGAAGGAAGCCCAGATGCTCAAGCCCCTGACGGAAGCCGAGAGCATCATCAAAAAGGCCATGCTGGCCTACACAACCGAGGTGGAGCGCAAGCGCCGGGAAGCGGAGGAAGCCGCGCGGAAAGCCCGTGAAGCGGAGGTCAAACGGCTGGAAGCCATAGCAGCCAAGGCTGAGGAACAGGGCGACACGGATACCGCAGAGATCATGCGGGACATGGCAGAGGAAGTGCCGATCGGCGAGATCGCAGCCGAAGCCAAGCCGACCGCCAAGGGCGTGTCCGTCCGCACCACCTGGAAAGCGCGGGTCATCGATCCCAAACTCGTCCCCGCCTACTTCGAGGGCATGGAGCTGCGCACCATCAACCAGGCGGCACTGAACAACATCGCCAAGTGGCGCAGCGGCGAAGCGGAGATACCCGGAGTGCAGTTCTATCAGGATTCGACCATGAGCGTGAGAGCATAGGAGGACAACAATGGCGTTTCATTTTGCAAAGCTCACCTTGAGCAACGGTAAGCCCGTGTACGTCAACGGCGATTTGGTCGCGGCGGTATTCCAGGCGAACGATTATGACACGCTGGTGCAGTTCGCTGGTGACGATGACAACTACGTCCACGTCAAGGAATCGGTCGAAATGACCATGGACATCATTTGTGACGCGATGCAGGAATGAAGAACTCACCATGCTATAAATGCCCAATCCATACCACGGTATGCCATGCCCAGTGTGTGGCATACCGGGAATGGCTGGACGATTACCACGCACAGACGGCAGCGGCGAGGATTACAGCAGATGCCGATGCCCACACAAAACAGACGATCGAGCGCAACTGCAAACGCGCACAGACGAAAAGGAGGGTAGGCCAAAAATGAACATAGGCGCACGGATTCTGCCCTTGATGAAAAAGAGGGGCATGACCCAGAGGGAACTGGCAAACCAGATCGGTGTGACCGAGGTATCCATATCTCGGTACATTTCGGGACAGCGGATGCCAAAGGCAAACATCGTTGTGTACATGGCAGATGCGCTGAACACGACCACGGACTACATACTCGGGAGGACGGAAGAATGAGCCGAACAGTTGAGATCAAAACGGCAGACCCCCGCATGGCGGCTGCAATCGCGGAGGGGGCCAGCGTTGTGGAGCTTCGGGCAGTCAAGGCCGAGAACGAGAAACTCCATGCCAAGGACGGGGTACGCGCCATAGCGGATGAAAAGCGGTGGCAGAGGACGCGCAAGCGGCTGGCGAGGAAATACTACACCCCGCCCATGAATCCCGTCAGAGGGGCATTTCTGACCGTCTGGGCTATGCTCTGGCTGGGCATCTTCAATGCCTTTGACTTTTTGAAAGCCTGGAATCGGAGGTAACAAACGATGGCGATGTCCGACTACGCGAAAGTAGCCCACAACAAGGCTGACCGGGAGCGGTACTACTGGCTCAAAGAGCATGGACTGTGTACCAAGTGCGGACAAAACTACGCCGAGGCGGGGCACGTTACCTGTAAAAACTGCTACAAGAAGCAAAGGGACTGGGTGAAACGCACAGACCCGGACAGGAACAAACAGAGAGCGCGGGAACAGGCACGGCGGGAACGATTACGACAGGCTGGATTGTGTTTATGGTGCGGAAAGCAAAAGGCCGTGGAAGGGCGGTCGCTATGCCGCCAGTGCAAAGAGAAGTACAACGACACGCAGATAAAATACAATATTCACCAACGGACAATGAAAGGAGACAGATAATGGGAACCGTGACAATCCTGCCCGAAACCACGAAAAACCCGATCACCCTGATCGGTGAAAGAGCCGGGGTATGCTGGGGAGCGGACACGAGCAATTTCGAAAAGAACTATCAGCGCGGAATGGACTGCATCGACAGCGGCCACGGGCGAGTGTTGGAGTTCGTCAACGTGGAGATGGTGCTGGACGGATACAGCGCGAGGGTCATCCGCGAGTGGTACACCCACATCGGCGGGGCGCCGACAAGGCTTCAGGCTTCGACAAGGTATATTGACTATGGGGATTTCGACTACATCACGCCTCCGAGCATTGCGCAAAATGAATCAACGCTGTGTGAATGGCAGTCAATCATGCAAACGATTTCAAACGCGATGAGCGACTTTGAAAAAGCTGGTGTTCCCCGCGAGGACATTGCAATGCTGTTGCCGCTGGGCATGACCACCCGAGTGGTGGACAAGCGCAACCTACGCAACCTGATCGACATGAGCCGCCAGAGGTTGTGCAACAGGGCATACTGGGAGTTCCGGGTGTTGTTCCATGACATCATGTTCGCCCTCAAACGGTACAGCGCGGAATGGTCGATGCTTGTCGATACCCAGTTCATGCCCAAGTGCGATGTGACGGGGTACTGCCCGGAAAAGAAGTCATGCGGAAGGAGGCCGAAGCGATGACCCCGCAGGAAAAATTTGTAATTGACTACATCAAACAGCGCGGCAGCATCACCCAGCGGGAAGCCAACGCAGACCTCGGCATTGACCGCCTCGCTTCGCGCATCAGCGACCTGCGCAAGGGCGGTATGGACATCGTCAGGGAATGGGAGTACGGCACGAACAGGCGCGGCGAGAAGTGCCACTGGGCGCGGTACAGGATGGGGGTGAGGACGTGACGGGCGTGGAGAAGGTTATTGTTGAGCTTACGGACAGCATAGAGATACTTTCAGATTTCGACACCCAAGAATATACGTTCCGTGAAAGTCAACAGTTACACGGCAGCGTTATCGCGGCGATACAGGATGCCCTCGCGCTGCTGAAAGCGCAGGAGGTGGTGGTGCGCTGCAAGGATTGCATTTATTGGAAATCAAACCTGCTTACGCATTTCTGGAAGCCGTGCGACGTGGTAAGCACCGATAAAGATTGGTATTGTCCGTGCGGCAAGCGGAGGTGAAGCGAATGAAATTAGCCGATTTGGAACAGCGCGTAATCGTACCCATCACTGATCAAACCAAGGGTGGAATCCAGTATGAGGTGGAGATAAGCATCGAGGAACTGCTGAAGGGGAGTTTGGAGGATTTTGAACCGATTTTGCTGGATGCGATCCCGGTCGAATGGCTGAAAGCACAGGAAAGTTCGTATACGGGCGATGTAAGCGACATAGGCAAGAGCGTCAAAAATGGGACTATCAAAAACCTTATACGAAAGTGGCAGAAGGAACAGGAGGAAAAATAATGATTGTTTACTGCAACCAACGCATTTGTGTCTGGAATGAAAACGGTCAATGTTCTGGGCCTAAACAACCAGACGGTCATGTTGCACTTTATATCAGCGAAACGTTAGGCGGTCAGACTATGTGTACTGATATGCGATATAAGGACGGTTGGGAAAATGAAAGGAAGGCGAGATAGTGGCTGATTTTGTGCAGACGATGAAGGACTGGAAGCGGATGTGCTCTGCAATGGAGAAATTACGTCCAGATGATTCATGCTGCGGTTGTCCGTTGGAAGGATACGGATGCCCTGCCATATACGAGGATAACAGCCATATGGATTATGCCGATGTCCAAAACAAGGTGGCTGTGTGGGCCGCAGAACACCCGGAGCAACAATACCCGACGTGGGCAGAGTGGCTACTCAAAGTTGGGGCCGCGAGACGTGTACCGATTGGTGAACCGTGGCCTGTCGAATTGGCAGACGGCAGTATGCTGGAACCATGCTATGAGATTGTCGTAAAAGAAAATGAACGCATCCCAGCCTACATCGCGGAGAAACTGGGGATTGAGCCGAAGGAGGGATAGCATGGGCAAGGTGAAATTCCAACGGGCCACCAAGTCCAGCCGTGAACTACGCCGCATGGCCCAGCGGGAGCAGACCCGCGAACAGCGGCAAGCAGCAATCGACGCATTCTGGAAGCTGTCGCCGGAGGAACGCGCCCAGCGTATCGCGGACAACGAAGCGTTTCAGCGAATCAGCAAAAACGGGATTACGATCGAGGATATGCACAAGGCCGAGGAAGATGCCTACTCCAAGGGCTTGAAGGATGGCAAAGACGGCGCGGTCAAAACCGTATTCGCCGCAATCTGCCTGACGCTCCATGAGCTGCACGGCTTCGGTAAGGAACGCTGTAGCCGAGTACTGAACGACGTATATGACAAGTTGCAGTTCACGCTGACATCGCAGGAAGCGATACAGGAAGTGTATGACACCGTGGGGCTGGAAATCAGCTTCGCTGGGGATGTGACCGAGGACGCGGTGACAGTGAAAGGAGCGTAACATGAGCAACGTTGAGCATCCAGCCCACTACAACACGGGCAGCATTGAGGTTATCGACGCGATAGAAGACTGGGGCTTCGGCGAGGGCTTCAACCGGGGCAACGCCATCAAGTACATCGCCAGGGCGGGGAAGAAGAACCCGGAAACCGAGATCGAGGACTTACGCAAGGCCAGGTGGTACATCAACGAGGAAATCAAGCGACTGGTAATGCAGGAGGATAAACATGACGCTGACTGAGTATCAGGGATTGGCACAGAGAACGAGCAACCCTGCGTTGACGCAGGAGGAACATCTGCTAAACGCCATGCTCGGACTGGCTGGCGAAACAGGCGAGTGCTGCGATTTGGTCAAGAAGGGGCTGTATCAGGACGGGCGCGAGATCGGCGACAAGCTGTTCGATGAACTCTCGGACGTTATGTGGTATATCGCAGAAGCGGCAGCGGCTATGGGGTGGAGCATGGATGACATAGCGGAACACAACATTGCAAAGCTGCGGCGGCGCTATCCCGAAGGATTCAGCGCTGACAGGTCTTTGCACAGGGAATTATAAAATTCCTGCATTTCAAGGCATAGGAACATGAACAACATAAGGAGGTAGATACCATGTATCTGAACAAGTACGACATCAAGGGCGAAACCTACGTGAAGCTGGACGAACTGAACGACCTGATGAAAGCCGAACGCCGCAAGTGCATGAAGGAAGCCAAACTGGCCAACAAGGCTGGGGACAGCGACACCAAGATGCGGTTTGTGTATGAGCACGGCGCAATCCTCGACCTGGGCCGCAAGGTCAACATGAGCGAGAACGGCGAGATGCACCTGATCTTCACCCGCGACAAGGACGGTGACTGGGAGTT
>Ga0326511_10004988_pt1 | contig 10515 bp, 7 predicted proteins | sample 0_2496_0518_D_FD_203701 | JGI IMG/M metagenome (GOLD analysis project Ga0326511, IMG submission 203701) | Bovine rumen microbial communities from UC Davis, California, United States - 0_2496_0518 | ecosystem: Host-associated > Mammals > Digestive system > Stomach > Rumen | place: USA: California... | reverse complement strand
TGCCTCGAATGTAAGGAATCACGCTGCGACTAAAGTAAAGTGCAAATCCGCGATTATCGGTAACAATCTTAGGTGAATTAGGATTCTCGATAGCCTCGATTGATTCGAACTGTTTGCCTAATGTGCCTATCTGAGTCTCGGGTGCATCAAAAAGGTGCATCAAGGTTTCAATCTGCGAGGGTTGGATAAATGGCTCGTCGCCTTGCACATTAATGATTACATCAGCATCCGAACCGATTTTCTCGGCAGCCTCTTCAATACGGTCGGTACCACTCTTGTGGTCGGCGCGTGTCATCACGGCTTTGCCACCAATGGCCACAACGGCGTCGAAAATACGCTGGTCGTCTGTTGCTACATATACTTCGTCGAGCACGCTCTTCACTTGCTCGTACACTCTCTGAATCACTGTTTTTCCGCCCAGTATTGCAAGCGGCTTGCCCGGATATCTTGTTGAAGCATAACGGGCAGGAATAATAGCCATAAACTTCATAACGGGTGCAAAGGTAAACAAAAAAACTGATGAAAACGCAAAAACTTATAAAATTATAGGTAAGTAATTTGCACACCTCGATTATTTTATTTAAATTTGCACACTAAAATAGGATATATTGCAAATGAATATAAATAAACTTTCGATTATAGCACTTTCATTGTTTCTGCCTTTTGCTGCAGATGCACAGAAGATAACACTCGGTTCGGCCACAACAAAGGATGGTGGCGAATATCAGGGCGAAATGGTAATGGGTAAGCCAAACGGTAAGGGTAAGGCTGTATATAAGAATGGCAACCTTTACGAGGGCGAATACGTTAAAGGCAAGCGCCAAGGCTTTGGTATTTTTACCTTTTTTGATGGCGAGAAGTACGAGGGCGAGTGGTTTCAGGACCAGCAGCATGGCAAGGGCACTTATTATTTTGCGAACAACAATCGTTACGATGGTCTGTGGTTCCGCGATTATCAGCAGGGCCATGGTGTGATGTACTACTATAACGGCGACAAGTATGATGGCGAATGGCGACAGGATAAGCGCTCGGGCTTTGGAACCTATACTTTTGCTAGTGGCGCTTTCTACAAAGGCGATTGGTTGAACGATAAAAAGAACGGCAAAGGCATCTACGACTGGGGTGATGGCTCTGTTTATGATGGCGATTGGAAGGAGAATATGCGCTCGGGCAAAGGTACTTTTAAGTATGCTGGCGGCGATGTGTATATTGGTCCTTGGTTGGATGATGAGATGAATGGTCGTGGTATTTATAAGTTCCAGAACGGTGACGTTTACGAGGGCGACTACGTGAAAGGTGAACGTACAGGTCAGGGTATTTTTAAATATGCCAACGGCGATGTATATACTGGTCAGTTCTTTAAGGGCGACAAGCAAGGTCATGGCACATTGGTATGGCAGAATGGCGATACTTATGTAGGTCAGTGGAAGGCCGATAGGCAGGAAGGCCGCGGAAAGCTTACCAAGAAGAGTGGCGATACCGTTGAGGGAACCTTTAAGGCCGGTCAGCCTCATGGCGAATGCATTGCCCGTTTTGCTGATGGCTCAAAATTTAAAGGTGTATTTAAAAATGGTCGTCGCAATGGTGCTGCTATCGAGGAAGATAAAGATGGCAACCGCTTCGAAGGTGCTTATCTCGACGATGTGCGTGATGGTAGCTTTGTAGAGAAAGACCGTAATGGTAAGGTTACTGCTCAAGGAACCTATACCCGTGGACACAGACAATTAAAGTAACAAACAACTTAAATATTTACTGATTATGATTATTGACACTATTGAGAATCTAGGCAAATACGTTGAGCTTAATCCGTTGTTTGCCGATGTGGTTGAGTTTTTGAAGAACAACAATCTTCAGACAATAGAAGAGGGTAAGCACTTCATCAAGGATAAGGATCTGTTTGTAAATATTCAGGTGGCTAAAGGCAAAACTCAGGAGGCTGCTGTTCTCGAAACACATATCGAGATGATTGATATCCAGATTCCTCTCACTTGTGAAGAGACTTTCGGTTATACCCCTCTGTGCGACCTACCCGATTTCGAGTATAATGCCGAAAAAGATATTACCAAGTATGGCGATACCCAAGCGCAGACCTATGTAACTGTTAAACCCGGACAGTTTGTCATCTTCTTCCCGCAAGATGGGCATGCACCATGCATCATCAACCAGCCTGAAATCAAGAAAGCTATTTTCAAGGTGAAGGCTTGATACATTAAAAGCATAACAATAAATATACAATAACTATGGAAACAAAGAAAAAATCGGTTAAGAAACCGACAGCAAAGAAAGCTACGGCTAAGAAAGCTGCTACTGCTCAGCCTGAACATATTGGCTTGGTGCGTAACGATTCGTGGCTGGAGCCTTTCGAAGGCGCTATCCGTGGCCGTCACGACCATGCTGTCTGGAAGATGAACCAGCTTACGCAGAATGGCAAGAAAACGCTGAGTCAGTTTGCTTCAGGCCATCTTTACTTTGGTCTGCACAAGTTGGCTAAAGGTTGGGTGTTCCGCGAGTGGGCGCCAAACGCAACTGATATATATCTGATTGGTGACTTTAATAACTGGCAGGAGAACGAGAAGTACCGCTGCAAGCGTATCGAGGGTACGGGCAACTGGGAACTGAAACTCAGCGAGAAGGCGCTGAAGCACGGTCAGCTTTACAAGATGAAAGTAAAGTGGAATGGAGGAGAAGGCGAACGCATTCCTGCTTGGTGCCGTCGTGTGGTTCAGGACGAGAATACGAAGATTTTCTCAGCTCAGGTGTGGAATCCTGAGGAAAAATACGAATTCAAGAAAAAGAACTTCAAACCCAAGAAGGACCCATTACTGATTTACGAGTGCCATGTGGGTATGGGACAGGATGCCGAGAAGGTTGGTACCTATAAGGAGTTTAAGGATAATGTATTGCCACGTGTTATCAAGGATGGTTATAACTGCATTCAGGTGATGGCCATTCAGGAGCATCCTTACTATGGCTCGTTCGGCTATCATGTATCCTCTTTCTTTGCACCAAGTAGCCGTTTCGGCACACCCGAGGAGCTGAAGGAACTGATTGATACAGCTCACAAGAATGGTATAGCTGTGATCATGGATATCGTGCATTCGCATGCTGTTAAGAACGAGGTTGAGGGACTTGGCAATCTGGCGGGCGATCCCAATCAGTTCTTCTATCCTGGCGACCGTCATGAGCATCCGGCATGGGATTCGCTCTGCTTTGATTATGGTAAGGACGAGGTGCTCCACTTCCTGCTGTCTAACTGCAGATACTGGCTCGAGGAGTTCCACTTCGATGGCTTCCGCTTTGATGGTGTCACCTCTATGCTCTACTATTCGCATGGACTGGGTGAAGCCTTCGGTGGCTATGGCGATTACTTTAATGGGCACGAGGATGATAATGCCATCTGCTATCTCACCTTGGCCAATAAGCTGATACATGAGGTGAATCCTGCTGCCATCACCATTGCCGAAGAGGTGTCGGGCATGCCAGGATTGGCTGCTAAGTTTGAGGATGGTGGTTATGGCTTCGACTATCGTATGGCCATGAATATCCCTGATTACTGGATTAAGACGATTAAAGAGGTACGCGACGAGGATATCAATGTGTGCTCTATCTTCTGGGAGGTTAAGAATCGTCGTCCCGACGAGAAGACTATCTCGTACTGCGAGAGTCACGACCAGGCACTTGTGGGTGATAAGACTATTATCTTCCGCTTGATTGATGCCGATATGTATTGGCATTTTGCCAAGAAGGACGTGAACGATATTGCCCAGCGTGGTATCGCTCTGCATAAGATGATCCGATTGGTTACCGCTGCTGCTATCAATGGTGGCTACCTGAACTTTATGGGTAACGAGTTCGGACATCCCGAGTGGATCGACTTCCCACGTGAGGGTAATGGTTGGAGCTATAAGTATGCGCGTCGCCAGTGGAATCTGGTAGATAATAAGGACCTGTGCTACCATTGGTTGGGCGACTTTGACCGCGAGATGCTGAAAGTGATTAAGAGTGTGCGTAACTTCCAGGACACACCTGTTACTGAAATCTGGCATAACGACAGCGATCAGGTGCTTTGCTTTATGCGTGGTAACTTGGTGTTTGTGTTCAACTTCTCGCCCACACGTAGCTATACCGACTATGGTTTCCTGGTACCAACAGGTTCGTATAAGGTGGTACTTAATACCGACTCGAAAGACTTTGGTGGCAACGGCTTTGCCGACGACACTGTTACCCACTTCACCAATTATGATCCCCTGTATGTCGAGGAGCATAAGGAGTGGCTCAAACTCTATATCCCGGCTCGTTCAGCCGTTGTTTTGAAGAAAATTTAAATATGAATTATCGAAAAAAGAAACAAGAGGGTAGCGCCATGACCATCCGCGTTGTGTGCGCTATCGTTTTTATTCTATTCTCATGGTGCTGGCTGTTCTATTTCCAGAACGATCTGCTGATGATGGCGCAGCATGTGCTCAGTCATGGCATCACGCATTATAACCGACTGGTGGGTGCTATTGGTATCACCCTTGTGCTTTATCTGCTCCAGCATCTTATCCATAAGGTAACGCAGCTCAATAAGAGTTTTTATGCGCTTACCTATTTTCCTTCTATGTTGGCTTTGGGCATGCTTACCGATATTGTGCCCGATCCAGCAGGAGGCATCACGCATGATTTCTCGTGGTGGCTCATTATCTTATATTTGTTGCTTTGGGGCGGATGTACGTATCTGTTTACCAAGTTGCAGGAAATCGACGACGATCCTTATACCAACATCCTGTCTCGTTCCATGTGGATGAATCTGCTCATCATGATTATCCTCATGATTATGACGGTAAGTATCGGCAATACCAATGCAGTGTTCCATTATCGTATGCGTGCTGAGCGTTGTTTGCTCGAGGGCGATGTTGATGGTGCGTTGGCTGTAGGTAAAAAATCGTTAGAGTGCGACGAGCATCTGGTGATGCTGCGTATGCAGGCTTTAGCCCGTAAGGATGCCTTAGGCGAGAAACTATTTGAGTATAAGGTTTGTGGAAGCAGTAAGAGTATTCTGCCCACCAATGGTGGCTCCACCTTATTATTATATCCAGTAGATAGCGTATATAAGTTTATGGGTGCTGCTCCTGCCTATCGGATGGAGCCCATGCACTATCTCGAGTTGGTGCAGCATCATGTGCTGTGTAAGGATACGGTGCCCAGTAAGGTGGTAGCCGATTATCAGTTGTCGGGGTATCTGATTGATAAGCAGATTGATACCTTTGCCCGCGAGGTTGGTAAGTATTATACGCTTAACGACAGTCTGCCCAAACACTATCGCGAGGCCTTGGTGCTTTATTGCCATCTACGCTCCAAGCCTGTGGCTGTTTATCGTAACACCGTGTTAGACGAGGATTATGCTAACTTCCGTGAACTGCGTCGCCAGTATCCAAACAAAATGGAACAGAAGGGTAAGGTGGAGGATCAGTATTTTGGTACCTACTGGTATTACTATTGGTACGAATAAACTAACTCATCGATATAAACAATAAAGCCTCCAGACGGAGGCTTTATTTGTTTTATTTGTAGAGGAAACGCTTGATACTCTTTTTAGGTGTCTTTTCAAACTCCTCTTCGTGAATTTCGATTTCCGAGATCTTCTCGTAGGCAGGAAGTATCTCGTTCAGACCGTTACGGTTCTGCTCCATGATGTTCTTCAGGTCGTCGTCTGAGAAGCCCATGTTTTTGGCCTCGTCCATATCGGGGTGAACCAGAGCAACTAATTTGTTGTCGCGCTGAACCACGAGACTCTCGATGACCATGGTCATCGAGTTCAACTTGTCCTCAATCTCCTCTGGGTAAATGTTCTGTCCGTTAGGTCCCAAGAGCATGTTCTTAGAGCGTCCGTTGATAAACACGTTGCCATCGGCATCCATCGTACCCAAATCGCCAGTATGGTACCAACCATCGCGGTCGATGGTCTCGGCTGTGGCTTCTGGGTTCTTGTAGTAACCCAACATCACGTTCGGCCCCTTGGTAAGAATCTCGCCTGGGATGCGCTGTGGATCGGGCGAAACAATTTTTACCTCCTGATGCAGGGCAGCACGTCCGCACGAACCTGGAGCAAAGGTATGCCAGTCGCTATAACAGATGATTGGTGCACACTCGGTAGCGCCATAACCTACGGTGTAGGGGAAGTCGATGCGCTTCAGGAATCGTTCTACCTCCTGGTTCAGGGCAGCACCACCGATGATAACCTCGTACATGTTGCCTCCAAAGGCCTTCAGTACCTCCTGACAAATCATCTCGCGAACCTTCTTTGATATTACAGGCATCTGCAACAGCAGTCGCATGCGGTTGTTCTGTATCTTTGGGAAAACCTTCTTGCGGATAATCTTCTCGATGATGAGAGGTACGGCAATCACGATACGAGGACGAATCTCGGCCAGGGCCTGAGCGATGATGGCGGGCGACGGTACACGGTTCAGGTAGTAAACATGACAGCCGTGCAGGAATTCGAAGATAAACTCGAATGCCATACCATACATGTGGGCCATAGGCAACATCGAGATTATCTTATCGCCAGCCTTGATGGTACTACCAAGCACGCTCATGGCAAAATCAAAGTTCGACCAGAGTGCGCGATAGGGCAGCATAACGCCCTTTGAGAAACCAGTTGTTCCGCTGGTGTAGTTAATAACGGCCAGTTCCTCAGGACTCTCTTCCTGATAATAGTGTACGTGCTCCTTGCGGAAGTACTTAGGGAACTTTTTGCCGTAGAGCTCATTCAGATGCTCGCGTGCGTAGGTTAATTTGTCGGTACGCGAAATCATGAGTGAGTAATCGGGGTTGTTGATGATACCCTCGAGTGTTGGCATGGCTTGGGGATCGATAATCGTAGCCACATGGTCGCCCACAAACAGCAGGCGTGCTTCTGAGTGGTTTACAATGTTGTGTACCTGTTCGGCATTAAACTCATGCAGAATGGGTACTGCAATAGCGCCGTAGGTAAGTGTGGCCAAGAAAGCCACTGCCCATTGTGATGAGTTGCGACCGCAGAGGGCAATCTTGTCGCCCTTCTGAATGCCGCTGTTTTCGAAAAGGATATGCAACTTTTCAATTTTTCTGGCTACGTCATGAAACTGCAGCGTCTGTCCCTTAAAGTCGGTCAGCGCGTCGCGATCCCAATTATCAATGATGCTCTTCTGGATGAGCGCGTTAAAACTAGGTATATGTTCCATATGCTATTAGTTATTCTTATATAGGTAGCGTTTGATACTCTTCTTTGGTGTTTTGGCGAACTCTTCGTCGTGCAGTTCGATAGCCGAGATGCGGCTGTAAGCAGGCAGCATGTTGTTAAGCTCCTGACGGTTCTGCTCCATGATGTGTTCTAACTCCTCCTGACTAAAGCTTACTACCTCGTCCTGGTCGGGGTGAACCAAAGCCACCAGTTTCTCACCACGCTGTATCACGATGCTCTCCGATACCATTGCCATCGTGTTCAGCTTGTCTTCAATCTCTTCTGGATATACGTTCTGTCCGTTGGCGCCCAGCAGCATGTTTTTGGAACGGCCGCGTATAAAGATATGACCACTGGGCAGCATGGTGCCTAAGTCGCCTGTGTGGTACCAACCCTCTTCGTCGATAGCCTCGTGTGTGGCCTCTTCGTTCAGGTAATAACCTAACATCATGTTGGTACCCTTGGTTACAATCTCGCCAGCCACGTTCTCTGGGTCGGGGCTCAGAATCTTTACCTCCATACGGTCTACAGGCTGTCCAACCGAACCGCCGATAAAGTCTTGATAGTCAGAGAACGAAATCAGTGGGGCGCACTCGGTGGTGCCATAACCCACTGTGAGTGGGAAACCGATAGAGAGCAGGAACTCCTCAACCTCCTTGGAGAGTGGGGCGCCGCCTACAATCACCTCGTACAGGTTGCCACCAAAGGCGTTATAAACCTCGTTGCAGATGCGGCTCTTAACCTTCTTGCTAACTACTGGCATGTTAAGCAGCAGTCGCATGCGGTTGTTCTGTATCTTGGGGAATACCTTTTTGCGGATAATCTTCTCGATAATCAGCGGAACGGTAATGATACATGCTGGCTTTACGGTAGCAAACGCCTCGGCAATAATGGCTGGACTCGGCAGGCGAGTAAGGAAGAACAGATGGCAACCGTTGCAGAATCCGAACAGGAACTCAACGGCCATTCCATACATGTGTGCCATAGGCAGAATGCTCAGCATATTGTCGCCGGCCTTTACGTTGCGACCAAGCACGCGCAAACAAAATTCTACGTTACCCCAAATAGCGCGGTAGGGCAGCATCACGCCTTTCGAAAAGCCCGTTGTACCGCTGGTATAGTTAATCATCGACAACTCTTCGGCCGTATCCTCATGATAGTTTACATGTTCGGCACGGAATGCTTTGGGATACTTACTGCCAAACATCATATTAAGATGTTCGCGTGCGTATGTAATCTTCTCAGATCGCGATACGTACAGCGAGAAGTCGGGTAAGTTGATAATAGCCTCCAAAGCAGGCATGGCTTCAGCGTCGATGGTTTTAACCGCAAAATCGCCGATAAACAGCAGGCGAGAGCCTGAGTGGTTCACAATATTCTGAATCTGCTCGCCGTTAAACTCGTGCAGAATGGGCACGGCTACGGCTCCATAGGTGAGGGTTGCTAAGAACGCAACAGCCCAATGGGCAGAGTTACGACCGCAAATGGCAATCTTGTCGCCCTTTACTACACCGCTGTTTTCGAATAATATGTGGATTTTTTCAATTTTGCGTGCAACGTCGTGATACTGAAGCGTTATACCCTGATAATCTGTGAGGGCATCTTGATTCCAGTTGTCTACAATCGCTTTTTGTAATAAAGCATTAAAACTGCTAAATTCTTTCATTAAAACTGCACAATTTTTGAAATTTTGTGCAAAGGTAAGCCTTTTTTTGCACACTACCAAATGTTTTTGTGCAATTTTTAAAAAAAATTACTCGTATCTCATGGATTTCGCAGGATGAATGTGCGAAATCAGGTAACTGGGTGCTATCAGAACAAACACACAGATAAGTAAGGTGGCTACATTGATGAGTGCTATTAAAGGCAGATTCAGTTCCATGGGTGCCTCGCTCACATAATAGGTTTGTGGGTCGAGGGTAATGATACCCGTGTATTTTTGTAACAGTACAATGCCGACACCTACGATGTTACCCCAGAATAAACCCTGACCGATGATGAATACCGAGAACCACAGGAACGTGTGGCGAACGGTATTGTTACGGGCGCCTAAAGCCTTCAGGATACCAATCATCTGCGTGCGCTCCAGGATGATAATCAGCAAACCGCTAATCATGGTAAAGCCTGCCACACAAACCATCAGCGCCAGGATAATCCATACGTTGATATCAAGCAGCTCCAGCCACGAGAATACCTGGGGGTATAACTCGTAAATGGTCTCTGTTGTGAGCGCGTTACCCTCCTCGTCGCTGGTGCGATTAATATGGTCGATAAACTGGTCGGCTGTTTCGTTCACCTTCTCAAAGTCCTTCACCAAAACCTCAATACCAGTAACCTGGTTATCGGTCCAGCCGTTCAGTTTGTTGGCGGTATGCAGGTCGGTAAAACACAGCGTCTCGTCAAAGCGCGTCATGTTGGTTTGGTAGATGCCGCTGATGGTGAACTTACGAGTGCGCACATCCTGGTTGTCGATGAAATAGCCAAACACCTTGTCGCCAACCTTTAGTCGCATTTTGTCGGCTATCATCTTCGAAATCAGTAGCTTATACTTACTTGTTTTATCACTGAATGAAGTGATGCTACCTGCTGTCAGATGTTGGCTTAAGAAGGTGGTATCGTATTCTTCGGCGATACCTTTGATGGCGATACCCAAGAAATCCTCGTCGGTTTTCAGGATACCTTGCGTCATGCTAAAACGTTCGGCTTTGTCCACACCAGGCAACTTGTTCACCACCTTCATCAGGCTGTCGCTTGCGCTGATGGGGTGTGGATCAGAGCCGCTGTAGTTCATAATGTTGTGTACCTGGATATGGCTGCCAAAGCCCACCACCTTGTCGCGGATGGTATGTTTAAAACCAAGTACCACGCTTACCGTTACTATCATCACAGCCAGTCCGATAGCCACGCCGATGGTGGCTATACGAATAGCTGGGCGACTCACTTTTCGTTTGTCGCCCTGGTCGCTATATATTCTTTTGGCTATGTATAACGGTAGGTTCATTCTTCGTCTACTCGTCCAGGATAAGCTTCGAGCGCTTTGCGCAGTACAATGAGTGCGCGCTCAAGGTCTTCTTTCTTTAATACGTAAGCTATACGAACCTGATTGATGCCAGCACCTGGGGTGGTGTAGAATCCTGCAGCTGGTGCCATCATTACCGTTTCGCCCTCGTACTCAAAATCCGACAAGCACCAACGGCAGAACTTCTCGGCATCATCTACAGGCAGCTTGGCTACGGTGTAGAAAGCGCCCATAGGGATGGGCGAGTAAACGCCAGGAATGCGGTTCAGTCCGTCAATCAGGCACTTACGGC
>Ga0326511_10004987_pt1 | contig 10516 bp, 17 predicted proteins | sample 0_2496_0518_D_FD_203701 | JGI IMG/M metagenome (GOLD analysis project Ga0326511, IMG submission 203701) | Bovine rumen microbial communities from UC Davis, California, United States - 0_2496_0518 | ecosystem: Host-associated > Mammals > Digestive system > Stomach > Rumen | place: USA... | reverse complement strand
TATACCCTTCCGTCGGAATGCCGAACCGCTTCGCCAGCGTATCGTTCCTCGTGGCCGGTGCTTTTTCCGCACGCTCCACCTCGGTCTGATAGGTTTCGTAGCTGACGGTCTTCCCGAGATTCGGGTTGGCCTTCATCCACATCTCCGGCATACCGACTTCTTCGATCCGGTCCAGCTTATACCACCAAATGGAAACGTGATCTGCCCGGTATTCGCCGGTCAGAATATCATGCAGCTCCATTTTAACGGTGTCGCCCACGCCGTTTCGCACGGTGCCCTCGCTGCTGGTGGCGATAATGATGTAGTCGCCGGTCTTGGCAGCGCCCTGCTCGATCGCGCCGATCACGTCCTCGTTGATGTCGCCGGAAAGCCACTCGTCTACCGTGGCGACAGCGTCCCGCCGACCCTGAAGCTTGTCGATCGTCATCGGCCGTGTCTCGATCAGCGACCCGGTCAGAAAGTTCTCAATACCCTTCTTCGTCGGTGCCAGCTTCTGCCTCTTGGCCTTGCTGCCGGTGGTGTTCTGAATGCTGCCCTCGGTCAGGAATCGGAACAGAGGCCCGCGACTGCGGGTGATAGCCGTCTTGATCAGCAGTAACGTCTCCTCCGCCTGACGGATCGTCGGTGCGGTCACCACCTGCTCGGTAGACCTCGTGTCCACATTCAGGAAATAGGCGTGCATATAACTGGCGTACGCCGTTTTGGCCGCGCCTCGTCCCACGATCAGAAACTGCTTTTTACGCAGCCGGCGCTTGATGCGCTTCTGAATATAATGCCCGCCGCTGCCGTTGCGGAAAGGCTCCCAGACCGTCCGCTCCTCGAAGTAAAACCAACTCAGCAGATCCTCCGCCCACAGCTTGAAGCTGTCCAGCAGCACTAAATCGCTGCCGTCCGTCAGCGTCATCTCCTGCTCGCAGAACGCGATAAACCCGTCGATTGCCCGATCGTCGTAATAATACTTCGGATTCCGTACCAGCGCGTCGATGCGGTTCATGTGCATCTCAACTTCCTGGCACACGGGTATCTCTCCCCGCAGCACCGAGTCGCGGAACAATCCGTAATACTTCGGCGTCGCCGTGTTCGATAATGCCATAGTAACGCCTCCGTATTCTTTTTGTAACTATTAACCTTCCATCATTACGTAATCAACGTCGCCGGACTTCAGATCAACTACTGCTTCCAAAACATGCCCGCCAAGCATATCTGCGTCGTCGTACCAAACGAACGCTTGCTGGCGCCCGTCTTTCCTCAGCCAAGTTTCGACAAAAAGGGGTTTGATTGCGTTCATAAACTTTGATTTTGACATACCAAGATCACTTGTATATATGTCCTCGGCAATCGCTTTTCTCACCTGAGTATCGTCGGAACTCAGTGTTCTGGTAAGCTTATTTATTCTATTAAAATATTCGTTCGCCGCTTCTTTGGTTATAGGTGAGTCTGTGGCGTCGTCATGCAAGTCAATTCTTACTTTGACATTATTTTTACCCATTTGCAAAGAAGCCGTTTGCTGGTACCCATACGTTCCTTTCTCGACTTTGGCGGGATCGTATTGATTGATGCTCACAACATTGCCGGGTTTATAGTCCGTTATTTGTTGATTCGGATTCTTAATAAAGCTTTTAACAGGAGATTTTATTGTTTTGTCCCCACCATACCGCTTTTTTCCTGCATCCGTAAGTGTCCCGTCCGGATTCTGAAACCGCCTGACGCCCCACTTCTGGCCTTTGATACCATGATGGTAGAGTTCGTCCTCTTTGATTACATACCACATAAAGTTACCCCCCCCCGTAAACGGGAGTCATTTTGAATTTTCAAGCATAAAAAAAGAACCGCTGCACTGAGCGGTTCGGTTTCTATTGGCCCTTCCTGCGTTTTTCGATTCGCTTCCGGCTTTGGCGTTCCATTGCCATATGCATTAGCGCACGAGACAAATCTGTCTTGTCCGGATCGATTCCTTGGCTCCGAAGGCGGTCGGAAAGTATTTCACGGTCTTTTTCCGCGCGTTTTTTGGTCATCATAGCATAATCGCCTTTCCTTTTTTGTTCATCTCTTTTTCGACTTCCATGTAGTTCTTAACGGCTTCCTGCACCGTAAGCATGCGCACGGGCGTATCCGCAATTGGCTTGAGCGCTTCGTGCGCCTTAAAGATAATCACCGGATCATGAACTTCATTATACACTCCTTGGTTGTTATCGTCAACCATTGCGTCGTATTTTTTGCCCATTCTGGAAGCATATTCCTTGGTCGAACGGTGCGCGTGCATGGCTTCCATTTCCTGATTAAACAGCTTGTAAGCGATTTTGTACTCTTCAGCAGTGCTGAGTTTTTTCAGATTCAGTTTTTTAATCTGATTCAGATACGCAGGTGCTCCGGCATTATACATCAGCACACGATCTCGATATTGTTTCAAATCTTTTGCCACGATTTTCTTCCATTTCGGGTCGTTGTATAAGTCCTTAAACTCTTGCTCTCGCTCCTTGCGCGTTGGCATCGTAAGATCTTTCACAGTCTCAAATCTGTGCTCAAAAATAAACTTTGCGCCGTTACCTACCAGAAAGCGCACAAATGGTCCTTTGTACACTTTGCTGTCCCAATCGTCATCCGGATTGTACGTGTACATCCAACGCCCGTTCTTTCGATAATCGTCCGGATTGTAGTATCTTGCGGACACGCTTGCCAACTTTGTTCCTTTTGGCATCACCTTATCCTCGATCGGATAGGGCGGCCCTCTTCTCACGCCCCATTGCTGTCCTTTGACCCCATGGTGGTAAAGCTCATCGGGATAAACCACTTTCCACATGTGCGCTCACTCCATTTTGAAATTTCGATAAAAAGAAAAGAGGCCGCAAATCGTGACCTCTTTTTGCATAGGCCCTCCGTGGTCCGCATCACTCCGCTGATAGTGCGAAGGCTAAGCGTGAAGGGCACGTGTTAAGTTTTTCTAAAAGGCCGGAACGCCTCCGACGAAATATGGATCTGAAAGGAGAAGACCTGAGAAAAACCGCAGCGTTTCAAACGATAACCGTTCGCATTGCTTCGGAAAAAGCAGGCGCATGAAAGGATTGATGGTGATTGGAGGCCGCCATCAGCGTTCCGGCAAAAACAAAAGAGACCGCATACCGACCGGTCTCTGATGTAAGAGGCCGGTCTCGTAGTGACCGGGTTCCTCTCATAAAAGCCCCTGTAATTCTTGCGAGAAGTAGCGCTCGACCTCAATAAAAAGAAGAGGGGCTGCGAAAGCCCGCTCTGCTTCACTTCTTCTCGAAAAGACCGTCAATGAAGGTCATCGCGTTCGCCAGTTCCAATACGCGATCCGCATCAGCCACATTGAGGGTCTCTTCCTTATCCTTATCGTTCCGCAGATAAGCGTCAAACTTCCTCTCAACCTCTCTCGTCTCTCTGATTCTGAACATTGTCTTTAACTCCTTTCATGTTCTTTTCCATAATAGACGCTGTAGATTTTGCGACAAAAAAAAACAATAGTCTCTGCAATTTCAGAAGACTATTGCTTCGTCAGCTGTCTCATACCGCCATCGGCTTCGATCCGCCCGCATTAAGGGTCTGACTTCCTCCCTCACTGACTTGAACAACAAAGTTAATACTCATTTAGTACGTCAATAAGCCCTTATTGTTCCATAATATAAGCTGTAAATTTTGCGAAAAAGAAAAGCCCCTGTCTGGGGCTCTCTTTGTCTCATCGTCTTTCAATACTGAACGAAAGGCATCCTCTCGGTTTTCGGCTTCGCCGCGTCTTCCGTTTCGGCAGTTTCTTTACGCCGTCACAGATTACCGCGACCTCAGCCGCCGCGAGAATTCCTTTCAGTATCGTCAATATCATACCGACGCCTCCTTTCCGTAATAGGGGCTGTAATTCCTGCGTCCCTATCATAGCATGCCGCCGGTCTAAGGACAAGCAAAATATCTTTGCGAAAAAAAAAGAAAAGGCGCTGTTACGCGCCGTTTTCTTGGTACAATTTTCTCACCATGTAAAGTGTACGAACCTGCTTGCAAAATTCTCTAAAATTAAATGTTCCCTCAAGATACAAAGTGCACAACAGGCAAAGCCGATCCGCAAAAACCGGGTCTTCGGTTACCTCTTTTGCCATGCTCCGCATCAATCCGGATACAAAACCTTTCTTGAATTTCATAACAAAATTGTTCATGTTTTTTTACCCCTTTCAAAATTGTTTTCCATAATATACCCTGTAAATCCTGCGAGGCAAAAACGAAAGCCCCTGTTGATCCGGCGGCCCTCGTTCTTTTTCTTACTTGTCTTCCGCACGCAGCCGTTTCAACTGATCTTCATAGACGGCCTTAATCAGGTCCTTCTGCTCTTCCTCGCTCAGAGCTTCTTCTCTCAGGCGATACCTTACCACCGCCTCGGCGATCCTCTGCGCTCTCGCCTTAATGACCGTCTCTCTCTGATCCGCTTTTGTTTTATTGCTCATGCTGAAAAACTCCTTTCGTTTTTAGTTCCATTATAGCGTCTATGAATATTGCGAAAAAAGAGAAGAGGCTTCATCAGCCTCTGTCTCCGTAAAAATCCGCAACGATCCTCTCGGGTCTCATTGCCCTCCTGTTTTCCTGCTTCCGGTCAGCCTTAGTCCTCCCGCCGAGGCTGCGCCACAGCGCGCACCCCAAAACAGTAAATACGATGACCTCCGCAAGAATCACCAGTGTCAGTCCAATACCCATTTTTGTTTCTCCTTTCAGATTTTTCCATAATAGGTATTGTAAGTTTTGCGAGAGCCTTGTCACCGGCATTCGTAAAGCTCGGTCCCGTTGAGCATAAACCCGATGACCCGGCATTGATAGGATTCCCCACGGCACGCCAGCCTCAGCGACGACCGGTAAAGATCGTACGACTTGCTTTTTAATACAAATTCGCCGTCTTCGAACGCAACATACAGCACCTGACTGGCGAACGTGCTGTGATGATCCTTCACCTCGACGATATCGTTCTCGAATATCATCCGCCCGTCGCTATCTGTAAGACCGGTGCATTCTCCGATGGAATCGGAGCCTACCGGCGTCCGGTTGCCAATCTTGTCAACGATCGTGTACACGTCTTCCCCGCCAAACGGGTCCTTTGTTTTAACCAGGCCGCCGAATACCCACTTGAACCGCTCTACGTCCGGCTGCAGCCCGCGAAAAAGGCCAATGTTTTCTCTCATTTTGAATTCTCCTCAATACAACTTGGCGTTGTTTCCGGGGCATCGGTTATCGTCCGTTTCGCAAGCAATTTGCGGCGCAAGCAGACTGACGCTGTGCCACCCGTCGGCATCCTCCGAAAAGTCGGCGTTGTATCCATGATCGAGTGCTTGCTCAACCGCGTAATACATGATTGAGTGGAATTCATTCTCTTCGACTGAGCTCGCAATGACCGATTCGCCGCGACTAATCGCGTCACCGACCTTTTCCTGTTCTTTGTGATCGATCCCGAGAGCAAAGGCTATGTCCAATCGCTTGGCCACTTCTTCACAGAAGAGCTTTGCAAAGTTCGAAAGTTTCTTGCGTTCGCTTCCCGTAAAATTCGCCTCCTCAGTATTTTTCTCTCCCGGTTTGAACGTCCTACAGAACACGCATGCCTTGGTTTCGTCAACGCAAACCGGTTCGCCATCGATCATCCGACAGCACATGCAGCCTGTGGGGCGGCTGTAATGGCAATAGAACGTTTGCTCTTCGTCGATGCTGTCTGCAAAGTGCTTTCCCAGATCGTCCTTATAAAGCTTCACCGGCTTGCGGATGTAGTAGCAGTAATCGTGCTCCAGCTTCGCGCCGACGCTTTCGTGCCATCCGGGCAGGAACGCGACTTCGTCCGCGCTGTCGATCATGGAAAGACAGATCCGCGCGTAATCCGCGTTGCTCATCCCGACAGGCAGCTCTGCGGGGTTCATTACCGCGTATCCTTCCGTCTCATAAAAGTCGCGCGCCTCCTCGAACTGTCGCCAGTAGAACGGCGTGTCCGTGATCGGCCCGCTGATGAACAGCTTCTTCTTGCAGTTTTCTTTCATTTTGAATTTTCTCCTTTCAGTTTTGCTATTAACCACCGCCAGCATGGGGCAAAAAATTCCGGTATCGTTTTGTCGAAAATCTCGTAAAAGATCGCGTTAGCTGCCGCAATAATCGCCATCATAGCCAAAATCACCAAACACAGCAATAAAGCGAGTATTGTATACGAGAATACGGTTTCGAGCATATTTACATCCTTTCCTTATTCCCACAAATCGAGAATCATGTCGATGATCTCGTTCCGGTCGCAGGCAAGCTTGGCTCTGTCGGCGTAAATGTTCAGAAGTTCCGCCGCGAAGTCTTTCTCGTGACGAGACACGCCAACTTCTCTTGCCCGGTCGAAGATCTTCTCCGCGACTTGATACCGGTCGCAGGCAAGTGCGTTTTTGTACCCGCTCTTGGCGATCGTCAGCATCCGCTGTTCCAGCGTCGTCTCGGGCTTGGGCCATCTTACGCCGGTAGTCGGCTGCGCTGTGGGAACGGTCCTGTCAACGGCGCGGGCCGCGTCGCCGATCGTGAACGACGTTTTCACGCCGAACTTCCTGCACAGCGCCACAACGCCGATCGCGCATGCTGCCTTTGCCACATCTCCGATAAAGTTTTTGGTACTCTGTTTCATTTTTTTCTTACTCCTTTCAAATTATCTTGCGTTTCCTTTGCCATAAAAAACGCGTATTCTTTGCTGCCATGCAAGCACTCCCTGCATGGCTTTTCTTTCGTTGTTCGATCGAAAAAGAAGCAATCATCTGCCCCGCAAGCGCGTCTTTTCGTATACTTTTCTTCAGTCATCTCCAACCCTTTCATAAAAAAGAAAGAGACCGCGTTTTGCGATCTCCGTCTTTGGTTTGATGCCTCATTTCAAAACTTTCATGTCTTCCAGAATGTCTCCGATCCGTTCGCCCCGTCTTCTGCGGTCCTCCACGGCAGCCCACTCCTGGTTGCTCAAAGGCCGCCTCAGCTCCCAGTAGTGCCCGGCGGACCGGTCATAACAATACTTCTTGAGCGTGCTCGCTTCTCTCTGCCGCTTCGTGCCCCAGCTGCTGTTGTTGACGGCCCTTATCAGGCTTCCCGCCACACCGGCAGCAGCGACAACCGCGCCGGAGATCGTTACGATCTCGTCTCTGTTGTTATGAAACCAGTTTACCGCCTGCCCCGCCTTGCGCTTCGCAGTCGCCTTCAGCTCGTTCCATTTGTTCTTCGCTGTTCCGTGTACCTCTTCAAACGGTCTCACGTTTTCATAGTTTTCCATAATCCAAACTCCTTTTTCTTTGTTGTGAGATTATCTCTCCATTATAGAAGTTGCAGATTTTGCGAAAAAAAAAAGAAAGGGCTGCGAGGAGCATCGAACTCTCGCAGCACCGGCGGGATCTTCCCCCGCTACATTCGTGTCACAGTGCTTCCTTTCCATTATAGAGACTGTAATTTTTGCGTAGTAAAAAAGAAAAGCCTCAGTTAAGAGGCTTTTCTCGGTCCCTGAAGGTCCTCCAAAAGACTTGTGCCATGTTCTCCGGGACCAAAAGATTTGAAATGTCTCACTTTCTCGGTGTCAAACACTCGTATCCCTTTTTTGGAGTAAAGGCTGTAGGGTGTTTCTTTTCCGGAACTTTTGTCGATCTCAATTGCTTTAATCATGTATCCGGCACACCCAGCAATTCTCAGAAACAATGTTGACGGTTTCTCCAGAACAAAAATCACAGAACTTCCTGTGTCCCAATAGTATCCTTCTTTTTTTTGAAGAATGCTGTCTATTTTTTTCATAGCCTGTTTTACCTCCTTTTGTTTCCCACAAAATACTCTGTATCTTTTGCGCTTGAAATAGCCTCTTTTGATACGGAATAAATAGTAAGGCACGTATCGTCGTTCAAGCCGCGCCTTCCATTATTATTTGTGACAGCAAATCTGCGCATATCCTTCATATACTTGTCGATTCCGGATACGACGCCTGTTTGGTTGTCCACAATAAATGCTTTTCCTCCAACGTTAATCCATTGAACCCAATGCGGAGATTGAAAGAGCCCGACAGGCAAAAACATTGCTCCTGTACTCTTGTCGCCTGCTCTTGAAATGTACGATTTAAGATCGTTTAACCCGTCGCAATGTGTCTCCGTATCTTTTACCCCGGGAATAAGATTTTTGAATAACCGTTTGGACATACCCGGACCTACGGAAGGATCACCCATGGCAACCCGATAAGGGTCAAGTTTATTCCAGTCTTCTCTGGCATTGTTTTTCTCTTGCTGGAGTAGCGATTTCAGACCTGCAATGGTGCATGCTCCGCAATTTGTTTGACGGTTCTCAGGCAGAGTATCAAACGCATCCACCCCTTTGCAACCGTTAATCCGCAAAGCGTCAGCCCTGACTTGACGAAGAAATGTTTTTTGTTCGCCTGTTAATCCGTCGAAAGCGGCGTCGTCGGCCATCCACTTTGAGTCGCTGAGTGAACGCCCTTTGTCAACAATTCCGGCAATTGCAGGATTCAATTTGCCGCTCTGATACAACTTATACCCGCCGTACGCCGCCAGTCCTGCAGCCACTGCCGCTGCGCCGATAGCGATCGCACGCTTCTGACCGGTTGTCAACCCGCGATTCTTTTCCTCCGCGTCGCTGCCGCCGGAGCGTCCGGTCGTCTCATGCTGAGCCTTGGTATTCCGCCTCTTATTATATGAATCGTCGCGGCCCTTGTCAAGGCTCTTCCGCCAACCGGCCTTCTTCTCTCTTGCGGAGTGATCGGCAGCACCCAGCGGATACGGAGGGCCGTTGCGTTTACCCCACTTCTGGCCGAGAATGCCGTGATGGTATAGCTCGTCCTGATGTATTACGTACCACATACTCATTCCTCGTCCACAATGCTCAGCCGCCACTCAAGCTCGTCAATGCGCTCCTTCAGAGCGTCAAGAACGCCTCCGGTTGGCGGGTCGAATATAAGCTTGACCTTAAATGCGACGTATGACTTCAGGAACTCAACTTTTGCAATATCGTCCGTGTACTGATCCCACGTCTCGTCTGCCCCTGTGATCCGGAAACTTCTCGGCAGCACCGGGCAGATCTGGAACAGCACACCAAGCACCCCGTTGATGTGCAGGATCAACTCCTTGTCGAAAGCGTTGTCGTCTTCCTCTATCCCGAGGATCTCCTTGACCGAAGTCAGAATACTTTCCATTTTGAATTTTCCTTTCTCTGTTTACTCTGAGGTCCGCCACGGGCAGGTGTCGAACGGTTTGCGTTCCACTGGCCCACGGTAGATGTCTTCCTCCGCTCCGTAATGGACCAGACGGTGTGTCTCGGGCGAGCAGCAGATCAGGTTGTCAGGGTTCAGCAACCGTTCGTTCCGCGAAAGAACGTCTTCCTTTGTCATTGGAACGATGTGGTGAACTACGACCTTCAAGCCAATTGGCCTGTCCTCGCAACCGAGATCCCATCCGTTGTCTCTGAGAATGACGTCTCTTCGGATACGCTTCCACGCCCCGTCCTTATAGAACATTTGGTTAAGGTACCGATCGAACCCAAATGTGTCCACGCCAACCGCTCCGTCTACCCGCAGATACCGAACCCGTTCCTCAAATGTCGGGATCTGTATCAGTTCGCTGTAGCATTTCATTCGCTGCCTCCGTAGGTCTTCATGGCTGCGATGGCCTGCGCGTAAAGCTCTTCCATATGCGCGGCGGATTTCAGCGCCTTGGTCTTTTCAGTGATAAGGTCGCACTGCTCTTTCAGGATCGCTCTTTCCAGCTTTTCCCTCTCGGTGCCAAGCTTTAGGTAGTGCGTAATGACCTGCGCCGAAGCAGTGCCTTCGCGAAGCTGCTTCTCCGCCAGATCTACCGCAAGTGCCACCATCTGTTTCTCTCTGGCGGCTTCTGTTTTTGCTTTGGCAGGCTCGACGTCCAACGGAATATCTACAGGATGCCACCCGTCGCCGTCAAACTCGTCGGCATAGACAACTCTCGATTCCATTCCGAGGCCCTTTGCCGCATCATCGCTCGCCGTTTCTTCTTTAACAGCTTTATTCGACGGGGCAACGGTCTTCTTTGCTGACGGTTCTGTTTTGTCGTCAGACTTCTTCTTTACTTTTGCCAACCGCATCACATCCTTTCTTACGAATATCCGTACTTGTTGCTGGCTACGTAAAAGTTTGTTATTGGTTTCGTCATACTTTTCAGCGCTTAAAAAGGCCCGCGAAGCCGCCGCGATTCAATAACCTTGAAAGGAGTAAAAGAGGTCTGAATCGTTCCGTGTCCGGTAAATATCGCGTCCGGTGATGAACGCAATTGTTTGCACAAAGAAGGTGAAAAACAAAGAACCGGATCATGACCGACCGGACGGAAACGACTCCGCATCCCTGAAATATAGTCGGCCGCAACCCCGCAGACCCGTTTAAACGCTGAAAAGAATATGCCACGCCCTCCCGAATAGGAAAACGTGGCCAAAAGAAACAGCCCCGTCCAGCCGTTGATGCCAGACGGGGTCAAATTGCTTCAAAAAATCTACCCCCGGAGAATTTTTGAAG
>Ga0326511_10004986_pt1 | contig 10517 bp, 6 predicted proteins | sample 0_2496_0518_D_FD_203701 | JGI IMG/M metagenome (GOLD analysis project Ga0326511, IMG submission 203701) | Bovine rumen microbial communities from UC Davis, California, United States - 0_2496_0518 | ecosystem: Host-associated > Mammals > Digestive system > Stomach > Rumen | place: USA: California... | reverse complement strand
GTACGAGGGGTTCTTCTTGTCGTTCCAGGCATCGCCCGGCTTATGGAGCCCGTTTTCTTCGAACTCATACTGCTTCACATTCTTCAAGAGAGTGCGAGCCTCGGTCAAGTACTTCTCGTCGCCGAACTGGTACGATGCCATAATCAAGGCTGCCGCGACATCCATTTCGGCATCGGTCGCCGCATTGGCCTTGTTGTTCGACGGGTTCAATCCGCCAAACGACCAGTTCATGAGTCCATGCTCGTTGACTCCCGCCTTGTAAAAGGCCCACAACTTATCGAACTGGGTCTGGTAACTCGTCGTGTTGTCGCTGAAGTAGACCATCATCAGCATGCCGTAACCGATTCCTTCGGAGACGAAAGTATTGCTGCCATGGTCCTTTTCAATTGCGGCGTATTTTTCGTTTTCCTTGTACTTGTCCCTCAAGTAGTAATCAAACGCAGCCTTCAACTGGGTAGCCGCTTCGGCCTGGTTCGAAAGAACAACGCCATTTCCGCCATAGTTGGAGCTCTGCGGGAACGGGAAATTAACCGTCGCAAAGGCGAGCGAAGTAACCGCAAGGCCAGCAAGGATCATCTTAGACAAACACACCATACAAACTCCATGATTTTTAAGGGGGATTTTATTAATACAAAAATAGAGTTTTTTTGAAAAAAATGGATATTATAAAAAGATACCCGTGTTCTAAATCACTATTTCGGGCCAAATTGCCCCATTCTGTCAACCCTTTTCAATCCCCCCAACACGGCAAAATACGTTTCCACACATTACTATCTTATCCATCACAATGAAGACACATCAAATCGTCATCCAGGACTTCACGGGCGTCTATGCCGAACAGCCCTTTATGCAGGGGCTGCGCGAACTCGCGGGTCAGGAATCCGCGAGGCGGAATGCGGAAATCCGGTACATAGACTGCACCGGGCTTCCGGGTACGGACTGCTACTGCGATGACGAGGCCGTCGAGTCCATCCACAAGGGGATTGCCGACGCTGGCATCACGGATGCTCGCGGAATCCATTTTTTTGACAACGGGAATTACCACTACATGAGTAAAATCTGGACAGACATGGTCCAAGAACCGTTCACGCTCGTGGTATTCGACCACCACCCCGACATGCAGGAACCGCGATTCGGGAATATCCTCAGTTGCGGCGGCTGGGTCAAAAAAGTTCTTGAAGAAAACAAGTTTGTAGACAACGTTGTCATTATCGGAGCCGCCGACCATCTGGTGGAGGAAATTCCACCCCATGACAAGGTTACCTTCATCCCCGAAAGCGAGATTATCTCTCTCTCGTCTCTCGTCTCCCCAAAGGGGATAACATCCACTACGGGGCAAAGCCCCGAGTGTCGTATATCTCGTCTCTCGTCTAATCTCTACATCTCCATCGACAAAGACGCCCTCTCCCCCGCCTACGCGGCCACCAATTGGGATCAAGGCTCGCTCAGCCTTGAACACATGAAGGCGATTATCAACGCCATCGCGAAAGACCGCCGGATTATCGGCATGGACATCTGCGGAGAGCGCGCACGCGACTTTGCCGGCGACGAGCAGCACTCCGTTCAGGCAGCGGATGCTCTGAACGACCGCACAAACCGCGAACTAGTAGATTTTTTGCAGGACTTTCTGCAGTAAACGGGTAAAAAAAATCTATTTTTGCACGCAGAACTTAAACTCGGGACAAGCCCCGAACAACGAAGAAATAAAATCATGGATATTAACGAACTCGCCCAAAAGCACATCTTGAACCAGCCGCTCTACGTGACCGGCAAGCCCATCGCCTACACCGCCCGCGAATTCGGCCTCGACCCGAAAGACATCGACAAGCTCGCGAGCAACGAAAACCCGTTCGGCCCGAGCCCGAAGGGCATGGAAGAGGCCCGCAAGGCCCTGGAAGAAATCAACCTCTACCCGGATGGCGGCAGCTACGACCTCATCGGAAAGATTGCAGAGTTCCGCGGCGTGAAGCGCGAACAGATTGCCGTGGGTAACGGCAGCAACGAGCTCCTGGACATGATCGCCCAGGTGTTCCTCGGCCCCGGCACCGAAGCCGTGATGGGCAAGCACAGCTTCGCCGTGTACAAGCTCGCCACCATGGCGATGAACGCAAAGATTATCGAAGTCGACATGCCGGCCCCGGCCTACAACTACGACCTCAAGGCCATGCGCGCCGCCGTGAACGAGAAGACCCGCATTGTGTTCCTCGCGAACCCGAACAATCCGACGGGCTCCGACCTCACCGCCAAGGAAATCATCGACTTCGCCGACAGCCTCCCGGAAACCTGCGTGCTGGTGATGGACGAAGCCTACACCGAATTCATCGAAGACACTCCGGAACTCGTCCCGGATTTCAACAGCCGCATCGCCGAAGGCAGGAACATCATCTGCTGCCGTACGTTCAGCAAGATCTACGGTCTCGCCGGCCTCCGCGTGGGCTACTGCATCACACGCCCCGAAATCGTGAACCTCATCAACCGCGTGCGTGAACCGTTCAATGTGAACAGCATCGCCCAAGCCGCCGCCATCGGCGCCATCGACGACCAGGAATACGTGAACAAGGTCCGCGAGCTCAACAAGAAGGGCCTCGACCAGCTCAAAGCCGGCTTCCGCGAAATGGGCCTCGCCTACGTGGACAGCCACGCAAACTTCATCGCCGTCAGCGGTTTCAAGGACCCGATGGACGCCTTCAAGTTCCTGCAGGCCAAGGGCACCATCATCCGTCCGCAGCCCGCGATGGGTGACGTACTCCGCATTACCGTGGGCACCGAAGCGCAGAACAAGAAATGCCTCGACAACATCAAGGCATATCTCGGCAAGTAAACCGAGGAACGAATAACGCGAAGTCCGTGCCAGGCGAAAAGCCTCACGGAGTCGCACGCGTTATTTCCAAGCGCGGCTTTTGCAGCCGTAGCGCAGCAGAAAACCTGGTCCGCGAGGGCCGGGTTTCTTTGCGTGGTAAAATCGTGCGCGATCCCGATACGCCCGCCTACGAGAACGATGAAATCATGGTTGACGGCACACCCGTCGAGGTCGCCCAGAAATTCTACTTCGCGATGAACAAGCCGCGCGGAGTCGTGACCACCGCAAGCGACGAGAAGGGCCGTAAGACCGTGATGGACCTGTTCCACGAGCAATACGCCAAGATGTTCCCCGGCAAGCACGTGCCGCACATATCGCCGGTGGGCCGCCTCGATGCTGCGAGCGAAGGATTATTGCTGTTCACCAACGACACGCAATGGGCCGACGCATTGTTAAACCCACAAGACCAAAGCGTCATCCTGAGCGGAGCGAAGGATCCAGTCCCGACGAAGCACATCAAAATCTACCGAGTGCAGGTCGCGGGCAAGCCCTCCGCCGAAGAACTCGGACAAATGGAAATCGGCTTCAACGTTCCACCCCGTGTGTTCGGCGAGAGCGAGGAGTTCATGCACGCCGAGCGCGCCGTACTCCATAGCGAAGGCGAAAAGAACTGCTGGCTCGAAATCACGTTGTCCGAAGGCAAGAACCGCGAAATCCGCCGCATGCTCGCCCACCTCGGCTACGAAGTCATGCGCCTCGTACGCATCCAATTCGACAAGTACACCTTGGGCGATTTAAAGCCCGGCGAAATTCGGGAAATAAACTAGATCAAGTCCCTGTTCAAGAGTTCGCCATGGTCAAGGACCAGGCGACGGAAGGGGCTGTTCAAGTAAAAGTCAGGGTTATGCGTCGCCATCACCACAGTCGTGCCGCGAGCGTTGATTTCCTTGAAAATGCTGAAGACTTCCTCGGCGTTTTTCGGGTCGAGGTTACCGGTCGGTTCGTCGGCCAAAAGCACATACGGGTTGTGCACCATCGCACGCGCAATCGCCACGCGCTGCTGTTCACCGCCCGAAAGCGTGTACGGCATGGCAAAGCGTTTCTGGCTGATTCCCACTAGCGCAAGCGCGTCAAACACGGCCGCGTTGATCTTGTTGCTCGGAGTTCCCACAATGCGAAGCGCGAGCGCCACATTCTCGAAAACGTTCCTGTCCGGCAACAGCTTGAAATCCTGGAAGATGATTCCCATCTTGCGGCGGAATCCCTGGATCTTGCTGTCGGGAGTATTCTTGCTGTCGTAAACGCAGTCACCGGTAAACTTCACCATCACCTGGCCACCGCGTTCCTCGTCAGGGCGCTCGTCCATATAGATGAGCTTAAGCATCGTCGACTTACCCGCGCCCGAGTGTCCCGTCAAAAAGACGAACTCGCCCTTGTGAATACGAAGCGTCACGTTGGAAAGCGCTTTCCAGTTATCCTCGTAAGACTTGGTAACGTGGGTAAAGTGAATCATAGGCTAAACCTAGGCGGCTAATCCTTCATGCGGATTTCCACATGGACTTCCTGGCGCCACTTCTTCACGAGGGTTTCCAGCTTTTCGTTTTCCAGATGGTTGGCTGCGAGGTTTTCAATTTTACCGTAGTCCTCGTCCATCGTGAGCTCGCGGATCTGGCGGGCGTCATCGAGACGGAACAAGTGGTAAGCACCATCAATCAAGACCGGTTCCGAGACCTCGCCCACATTCAGGTTCGCGACTGGGTCGACATAAGCCGGTTCCATCTCGTTCTTCTGGTACCAGCCAAGCAAGCCGCCACGGAAATTGCTGGACTTGTCCTCGCTGAACTTCTTTGCCGCTGCGACAAAGTCTTCCTTCGTCTTGACGACCTTCTTGATGGAATCCGCACGGGCGATTACGTCGGCGCTATCCTTAGCCGTAGGAATCGTGCGGAGCAAAATCTGTGCAGAACGTACGCCGTCTTCCTTGCGGCCGAGCACACGGGCGATATGCCAGCCCTGGTTTGTCTTGACCGGAGTCACCGCATACTGGCCGTTCTTAAGCTGGTCCAGAGCGCGTTCAAAAGCGGGGTCCAAAAGGCCGCGCTTGAAATAGCCGAGGTCGCCACCCTTCGCCGCAGAGGTGTCCTGCGAATGATTCTTGGCCAGCAGTTCAAAGCTTATACCGAGGTTCAAGCTGTCAATCAACGCTTCGGCAACGTTCCTGACCGAGTCCACGATCATAGAATCAGGCACAATCGGAATCTGGATGTGACTCAGCAGTACGCAGTTGTACTGGCGCGGGAGCGAATCCTTGTAAGCCTTGTAGAACGCTTCCACTTCCTTCTTGGTCGGGCTAATGGAACCCACATGCATCTGACGCACACGGGTAATTTCCATATGGCTGCGGATCTGCTTGGAAAGCTGGTCCCTGTATTGCGCCATGCTCATCCCGAGCTGTGCACGGACGGCCTTCTCAAGCGTTGCAAGGTCAATGTTCTGGCTAGCAGCCAGCTGGCTCAAGTGCGCCGTGACGCGCTGATCCACTTCGGAATTACTGATGACGATTGAGTCGCGGTCGATGCGTGAAAGCAGGACTTTCTCTTCAATCAGGCGTTCCAGCACATAATCCTTCTGCTGCGCTTCCGACATGGCAGCGCCCTCCGGCGTTTCCTGGAACTGGTAGAGGTTGTTCATGAATTCCGAACGCATAATGGGCTTTCCGTCGACAACGGCGGCGACACCGTCCATCAAGACCGGAGCGGCCCCCGCTAAAGAAGCCAGGGCAACACAAGCCAAAACAATCCAACTACGCTTCATTACTTATCCTTTTCACTAAAGACATCTGTTTTCGAGAAAATGGGACGTTCCATCTTCCATTCCTTCTTGAGGCGGTCCATCACCTGGTTGCGATGGACAAGCCATGCCCTCATCGCGACATCTTCGGCAACAGCCTCATACGGCAACACATCCGCCGAATCGAGCCTCGAAGTCACAACGGCAATCTTCAAAGCCCCACCACAGTATTTCATCTTGGACAGGGTGCCGACTTCCACTTCGGCAATGTTCTCTATCATGCACGAATCGGGCGTCTCCGTCACGGATTCGAACGGTTCGATCTTTTTCACCAGGTAATGCGGACCGGGCAGGGAATCGTATTTCAGGTTCTTATGGCCACGGTAATACTGGTCACCCGACTGCCAGTCCCTGAAAAAAATCAAGGCACCGGAAATGGAGGTCTTGCCCCTCAGGAACAATTCCGGGTGGGCATGATAAAAGTCAATCTTCTCGGCATCGCCCACAACCATCGTATCGGCAAAGCTCTGCAAGAAATGGTCCACGACAATCTTGCGGACCGTCTGTTCAATCTGCAGCGCCAGGGCGGGGTCCCTATCCGTTCCGTTTTCAACCGCTTCCTGGTAAAGGGTTTCTTCGTCAATCCAGTTTTCCAGGAACTTCAAACGCTGCTGGTCGTCCCAGGAATCCCATTCCGGGACCTGTTTGCGAATTTCCGACAAATGCAACTTGGACGACCCCACCGATACGACGACAGGATCGTCACCGCCAAAAGGCCCCTCGCAAGCCGCCAGGAGCGCCACTACACAAAAAGTCAAAAACAAACGCCAAAACTTCATTGACCCATAATTTAGAAAAATCACGTTCCGAAGCCCAATCACCTAAAACAAAAAAAGGGGGGAAGCCTCCCCCTCGGCAAAGCCACAGGTCTTTGCCTACCCCCTCGAGCAGGGCCTCAGACGCCGGCCCTGCAACAACCCGCTCTACCGCAAGCGGCCAAAGCGGGCCTTGAGCTTAGCGAGGGATTCTTCCTCGATGACCTCTTCGGCATCGTCGCCCTTGCGCTTGAACTTGAGGATTTCGAAATCTTCGAGCATGGCACAAGCCTGAAGGTAAAGCTCGGGGTATTCGGAATCGTCGGAGGCGGTTCGCTCGATTCTCGCAAGGATTTCACGGGCATTTTTGAGCTCGTGGTCCTTCATAAAGCGGGCCTTGAGGAAGGGGCGGAACTTTTCGCGAAGTTCCTTGACGGAGAGGTCAACCTTGTCATTGCTGGTTTGAATCGCGCCGGCTTGGAATGCGCCGAGCACGGCCAGTCTTTCGAACAAAGTATTTTCCTTGTGGTCGGGCAAGTAGAGCGCCGCCATTTTCGAGATAGACTTATTCTTCGCCATGAGGGCGGCAATAGCATCGCGGGCATGGTCACCGCCCTGGCGCATCGCCACCGAGAATTCGCGAAGGATATCCCAGAACTTCACGAAAACATCAGCGCCTAGAAGCGCCGATTCATAGGTAGCACGCACGAGCGCAAGACGCATTTCTTCATCTTCGCTGCGGGTGTTTGCGGCAAGATTCTTGAAGTCACGGATTTTTTTGCCGCGGGAATACTCGAGGCCCGTAAAACGCACACAGCGGTTCGCATCCAGATTGTCGGCAGCAAGGGACTTCAAAACCCACGACTTGAGCGCCGTCTTGAAACCGTCGGAATAGAGGCCGCCCGTCTCGAGCATATTCAGGCGGTCAACAATGAGCGAGGAGTCAGAATCGGTCACTTCGGCTAGCTCAGTGACCTTGCCAGGTTGGTGAGCCTGCCGAACCACTACGCGCTTGCGGAAAGCTTGCCAGAAAGCAGATTCCGCCGGGGTCATGAGAGCCGATTCCCCGAGCCGCCAGCCAAAACGCATTTTATCAAGCGAAAAATCGATACCGAAGGTCACCACGACTGGGCGCACCGCCAAGAAAAGGCGATAACTTCCCCACTCGGGATTGAGTTCGACGGCAAATTTCTCCGGGAAGCCGGTCTTGAACACCTTCATGTGCAGGCGCAGGTGGTTTTCCTTTTCGGGCGTGACCGTCGGGATATCGCAATCGAGCTGCTTGAGGCCCGCGAAGACTTCGTAAAGGAGCAATAGCGGGGCCTTGTGCGGTTTTTCCTTGAGCTTGTCGCAGAAGGCGTCGTCGATAAACGTACGTTTGCTCTCCAGCTGCTTTTTCGCGGCCTTGGGCATCTCGCGAATGACCGATTCCGCCATCCATTCACGCCATTGGTGGATCGAGAGCGCAAGCGTCGCGGGCGTCACCTGCGGGAGCATATCGTAAGGCAGGTCAAGCGTGATGCCGTCGCAGTCGCGCATCGCATCGAAAACCATCTCGCCCATCAACATCCGGCTGGAACCATCGAGTCCTTCAATACGGAACTGCTCAAGAGAACCGCCGAGTTCCGGTGCTTTGGCGGTTGATTTCTTTGCAGCTAAGTTCCCTTCGGCATGCTCAGGGAACTTGCCCATGAAATCCGACAATCGGCTTCCAAACCTCTCGCCTCTCGTCCCGGTTGCTGAGCCTGCCGAAGCATCGTCTAATTGATCCAGCCAGAACTTCGCATCGAATTTCAAGAACTGGTCCGTATGTTCGCGGATGTAGTCCTTGAGCGTCTTGATGGAATTCACCTCATGCGCAATGCGCACGTAGTAATCCACCAGGGCATCTTCGCTCGGGGCAAGCCCGAATTGGCGCTTGCGGGCTTCCAACGCATGCAAATCCTCGACGACGCGTTCATTGTGCGTCATGAAGGCAAACGGACGCGCCATCTGGCCAAGTACAACGGCCTCGCGCCAGAAAATCTCGGCGCACTCGTCAGGATTCACGCGGGCGTAATCCACGCGGTGACCGCGGCTAATCACAAGCCCGCGGAAACTCACCTCTTCCACCGCTTCCACGAAACCGCGTTCCTGGTTCCACGTAGGCGCAAACCAGCGACGCGTGCAGAAGGGTTCTGCCACCTGCATAATCCATTCCGGTTTGATTTCGGCGGCCTTATTGAGGAAAATGCGGCTCGTCTCGCGCACCTCGGCGCTAAAGAGCCATTCTGCGCTCTTGCCGTAAAGGTCACTGCCCGGGAACACGTGCGTTTCGCGCCCGCTCACCAGGCGGTAGCAGCCATTCTCGATATCGCGGAGCGCAATGCCGCCCAGGAATCCGGAAAGTAAAGCGATGTGCAAGTTATCGCGGTGGAAACTGTCGAGCGGGCACACGCGATTCTCGAATTTTACGTCGAGGATGCGCCCGAACTGTTCGTACAAATCGATCCATTCGCGGCACCGCAAGAAATGCAGGCTGTTCTTGTCGCAGAACTTGCGCAACTTGTTCCAGGTCTTGCCATCCCATTCGGCGCAGAAGGCGTTCCACATGCAAATGAACGTGAGGAAATCACTCTTGTGGCCCGCGAACTTGCGGTGCAGCTGGCGAATGCGGGTGCGTTCGGGTTCCTCGCTCGGTACCACACGCGGATCCTGGATGCTCAAGGCCGAGCAGACAATCAGCGCGGGCTGCAATACGCCGGCATCACGCGCCCGCAGGAGCACAGCCGAGAGCGCCACGTCCATCGGGAGGCGCGTCATCTCGCGGCCAAGCTTGGTCACATGCCCGTTGGCGTTATCGGCGGTCAACGCGCCGAGTTCAAAAAGCGTCTTGTACGCGCCGCGAAATGCCGAATGCGGTGGCGACTGCAGGAACGGGAAGTTTTCGAGTTCCAGCCCGAGGCTGCGCAGTTGCAGAACCACGTTCGCGAGATTACTCCGCCGGATTTCCGGCTCCGTAAACTCGTCTCGCTTCTCGAAATCCTCGGGAGAATAGAGGCGGATGCAAACACCGGGCTTTACGCGCCCCGCACGCCCTGTGCGCTGCCGGGCACTCGCCTTCGAAATGTCCTCGACGGGCAAGCCTTGAATTCGAGACTGTGCGTTGTACCGCGAAATGCGGGCCGTCCCCGTATCGACCACGTAGGCGATTCCCGGAATCGTAAGCGACGTTTCCGCGATGTTCGTCGCAAGCACCACGCGGGTCTTTTCCGTATGCCTGAAGATGCGGCGCTGTTCGTCGGGACTCATGCGCCCGTAAAGCGGCAGGATGTCAAAGGTCGCGGAGTCCAGTTCGTGCGCAAGTTCGCCTGCCAAATCCTGAATGTCGCGTTCCGTCGGCAAAAAACACAGCAAGTGGTCGCGGTGGCGCGTTTCCAAATCGAGAATCGCATCGCGCGCCTCGTCCAAAAGGCCGGAATCCCCCTTACCGCTAATGTCGCGGAATCTCGGCCCTTCGGCAAGCTCAGGGACCTTACTTAAGGTCGGTGAGCCTGTCGAACCGCCGCCGAAATAGTACTCCACATCGACGGGGAACGTGCGGCCCTCGGCTTCGAGCACACAGCTGTTGTCGTAAAATTCCTCGAAAAGCTTGGCATCGAGCGTCGCGGAGGCCACAATCAGCTTGAATTCCGGGCGGGCCTGCAAAACCGTCTTGAAAATGCCGAGCAAAATGTCGATGTTCAGCGAGCGTTCATGCGCTTCGTCAATCACGATGGCCGAATACTGCCTAAAAAGCCTGTCGCGGCGGAATTCCTGCAACAGGATGCCATCCGTCATCACCTTGATGGGGGCATCACTCTGGCCCTGTTCCCAGAAGCGGATTTTCGTGGAGACGAGCGTTTCGTCCTTCAATTCCTCGCGCAGGCGGTCCGCAATAGAAATAGCCGCAAGTCGGCGTGGCTCTGTTACGCCGATTTTGAAACCGACCTTGTCACCCTGGAGCCGCTGCGCGGCGATAGAGTCCATGTGCTCTTGGATTCTATCGGTCGCTTCGCTCCCTCCAGAATGACATCCTTTACAAGTATACCACTCCAAAAGGAATTTGGGGAGCTGCGTCGACTTGCCCGAAC
>Ga0326511_10004985_pt1 | contig 10520 bp, 9 predicted proteins | sample 0_2496_0518_D_FD_203701 | JGI IMG/M metagenome (GOLD analysis project Ga0326511, IMG submission 203701) | Bovine rumen microbial communities from UC Davis, California, United States - 0_2496_0518 | ecosystem: Host-associated > Mammals > Digestive system > Stomach > Rumen | place: USA: California... | reverse complement strand
AGGTTGACAAGTACATGGCCAAGTACGGCAACAACAAGGAAGCTGCCGAACTTGCTTACAACGCTGCCATCGTCCATTACGATGCCAAGCAGTACAAGACCGCTGTGACCGTGCTTCGCGAACTTCGCCAGAAGTATCCGAACCACCAGTACATTTTGCTCATCAGCCGTATGCTTGCCCAGTCCCTCCTCGAATCCGACCAGCTCGACGAAGCTTTGACCGAATTCGAATGGCTCTACAAGCAGTACCACGATGTGAAGGCCACGAAGAACGACTCCATGGCCAAGGAAATCGAAAAGGCTATCGCTGCCGTGCTCTTCCAGATGGCTGAAAAGGCTGTGAAGGCCCAGCGTTACGAAGAAGGTGCCGTGGCTTACTTGGCCCTCGTCAAGCGCTACCCGCTCGTCTCCTTCGCCGACAAGGCCGTGTTCGAAGCCGGTGTTGCTTACGAAAACGCCAAGCAGCATGACAAGGCTGCCGAAACGTTCATGATCTTGCCCAAGCAGTACGCTTCTTCCTCCTTGACCATCAAGGGTATCTTGCGTGCCGCTAGCAACTACAAGAAGGGCGGCAAGCCGCAGCAGGCTGCGACCACGTTCCTCTTCATTACGAACAACTTCCCGCAGGATTCCATGGCCTTCCAGGCTATCGGCTTCGCTGCCCAGACTTACGATTCCATTCCGGATAAGAAGAACGCCGCTGTGACCTTCGAACTCGCCTACAAGCGTTATCCGAAGCATGAAAAGACTCCGGCCTTCCTCTATAGCGCCTGCTTGAGCTACGATGAAGCCAAGATGACTGACGAAGCCATCCGCTGCTCCAAGGACCTCGTCCGCGACTATCCGAAGAGCACCTACGCTCTCGATGCCGCGTTCAGCATCCCGGTCGCTTACGGCAACGCCAAGAAGTGGGATCTCGCTGCTCAGGAATACCACTTCTTCATCAAGAACTACGGCAACGACGACAAGGAAAAGCTGATTGCTGCCTACATCGGTGCTGCCCGTGCCTACATGGAACTTAAGGAAGAAGAGAAGGCTGTTGAAGACTACCGCAAGACTCTCGAAGCTTACGACAAGTACGGTCTTCAGATTAAGAACGCCGACCCGGGTGTCCCGGCTGAAGCCGCCTTCTACCTCGGTGAACATGAATTCCACAAGATGGAACCCATTGTCCTGAAGGGTAAGGAAAAGGAAAAGGCCAAGACAATCAAGCAGTTGGTCGACATCCTCCAGAAGGCAATGAGCCAGTACTCCAAGTCTGCAACCTACGCATCTGAACGCTGGACCTTCAAGGCCACCAACAAGATGGGTATGCTCTTCGTGACGATGGCCGCCAAGATCCGTGAACAGGAACTCAACGGCAAGAAGGACGAAGAACGCTTCGCCGAACGTATTACCGTCGTGCAGCAGCTGCCGAGCTACTACGAACAGGCACGTCCGATCTTCCAGAAGAACATCGACCTTGCTCGTGACCAGGGCTTCTACAACCAAGACGTAATCGAGGCTGAAGAAGGCTACATCGAAATGTACTACCAGGGCTGCGCCGTGTTCGTCGAAGTGGCTGACGCGTTCGCTAACTCTCCGCTGCCGGACTCCGCGGCTATCGTGAAGGAATACGTGGAATACGAAGGTGCCGTCAAGGAAGACGCTATCGAAATGGCCCACGAAGACCTCGAAGCCTACCGTGAAGAATTGAACAACCGTTCTAACGGCGCTAAGGAACTTGCCGTGCCGCAGTGCGCAACGGGTATCAAGGCCTCTGCTCACTATGGCATCGACAACCAGTGGACTGCTAAGTTGTTCGAAACCCTCAAGATGTTGGATGAGAACAACGAAACGCTGAACACCAAGATCGAAAAGTTCGACCCGTCTACGTTGTTCGCCGACCCGGCTTACTTCAAGACCAAGGCTCGTTTGGAACAGATCTCCAAGTCCGAAGTCATGACTCCGGAAGAACAGATCAACACCTACCGCGACATTATCAAGGACGCAAAGGCTGAAAACGAAAAGTTGAAGGCTGAACTCGCCGAACTCAAGAAGCAGATGGCTCCTGCTCCGTCTACCTCCATGGGCGGAATGGGTGACGACTCCGCAATGGATGCCGCCGACACGCCGGCTGCTGCTCCTGCTCCTGCCAAGAAGGCTTCTGCAAAGAAGAAGGGCAAGAAAAGGTAGCGGTAAAAACAATTTTACGGGGTTCCAGGATTCTGGGACCCCGTTTATTGAGCCTTTAGAGCGCATTTCTGAGCAGTAAATAAAGTTTTACAGCTAGAAGTCTTCTAAATGGCTTTAAAAAAAATAAAATTGAACAAAGATTTCAAAAACAAACCAAAAACAAAACACTCTAAAGGAGTACTCTAATGTCTAAAATGCTTCAATCCTTCAGCCCTGAATCTGATGGTTACCAGTTCATGTGGATTATCTTGATGGTGTTCATGATCGGTCTCGGTTTCGCCATCGAACGTATTGTCTACATCATCGTGAAGAGCTCGAAGGGCCGCGCCAAGTTCCTCGCTGATTTCGGTAAGCTCATCAGTTCTCAGCAGTTTGATCAGGCTCTGAGCCTCGCCAATGCGACCAACCTCCCGATTGCCAAGGTGATGGCTGCCATCGTCGCTGCCCGTAACGGTGGCCGCGAAAACATGTCCGCCGCTTGCGACGCCGTGTTCCTGACTGAAGCTCCCCGTCTTACTCGCTACATCTCCCTCATTTCCGTTATGGCTTCCATCTCTACGTTGCTCGGACTTATGGGTACGATTTACGGTCTGATCTACACCTTCGACGCTGTGGCTAACAAACCCGCTTCTGAACGTGCCAAGGCTCTTGCTGACGGTATCGCTATCGCTATGGGTACTACGCTCCTCGGACTTCTCTCCGCCGTGCCTCTTCTGGTCATCGTCGGTATCCTCAACATGAACTCCGAACGCCTGATCCAGGAAATGGAAGAAAAGGGCCTCAAGATCATCAACTCCCTCTCGTAATTCATTGAGAGTAATTTAAAACTGGAGTTATAACACATGGCAAAACAAATCAAGAAACCTGGTAAAGTCGAAGAACCGGACCTGTTGCCGGCGATGGGCTTGTTTACCATTCTGATTCCTATGCTTTTGACCATGACGGCTTTCTCCAAGCTTGCTATTGTCGAAGTCAACCTGCCGGAACGCAGCATGATGAACCTCGACAATGAAACGCCTCCGGAACCGGACCAGCAGGCATTGAACTTGTCCCTCGCGATTACCAGCGACTATCTCGTGATTGGTGCTCGTGGTGGTTTCCAGCCGAACGTCTATTTCAAGGAAATGTGGACGTTCCGTTGCAAGTCCGATGCTAAGCTCGTCACTTACGCGATGGATGACGTTAAGGCTACTGTTGAAAGCGGACATGGGCCGAAGTGCAAGGATGGCTCTGAGATGGATAAAGAGAAGTATCTCTATGAAATCGAGACCATCGAACTTTGGGCTATCAACAAGGAATCTGAAGAAGATCCGGGCCGCGTTATTTGGGCTCTCTACTCCAATGGTGGAAGCGCTGAAGAACCGGCTGCCGACAGTGCCTACGTGGATGGCAACAACAACTTTATCGCCCTTCCGGGTGAAGGTACCCTCGGCCTCACTCCGCCGCCGGCTCTCAAGAAGCCCGCTGCCGGTGTAGCCCTCGCTACCCTGACCCCGAACTCGGCTCGTACGCTCAAACCGGATGTCGCTGCTAAAAACATGATCTATCCGCTTTCCGCATACGATCTGATTGCTAAGGACCTCATTGCTATCCATACGCAGTTTATTGACCTCGAAGACGTTGATAACATTATCATCGTTGCTAACGATGATACTCAATTTGACAAGATCATCCAGCTCATGGACCGTTCCAAGGAAGCTGGGTTCACCAAGATCAATCTTGCTAAGTTGGGAGGTTAATCATGGCTAGAAAAACTCGTAAATATAGCGAAGACGTACCTTTCTCCTTGACCTCCATGATGGACATGATGACCATCATCCTGGTGTTCATGATTAAGAACATGGACGCTGAAGGTCAGCTGCTTACGCAGGCTGAGAACCTGATTCTTCCGATCTCCACCTCCAAGGTGCAGCCGAAGACGGTTTCTCTGACTGTCGTGGTTGATGCGAACTACGTTATCGCCGATAATGAAAAGGTTGTGCCGACTGCCGACGTGCTCGCTCAGGAAGACCTGCTTGTCACCAAGCTGGACGAAATCCTGAAGGACCGCCGCGCTATCGAACAGGAACACGCCCTCAAGATGGGTCTCCCTGCCGATGAAGCCGGTAACATCATTGTTCAGATCGACAAGAATATCCCGTACGATGCGATGTATAAGGTGATGGCCACCTGTGGCTTCTCCGGTTACACGAATATCGCATTCGCCGTGATGCAGAAGAACGGCGGGGAGGAATAATTATGGCTAAAAAACAGCAATTAGATCCGTTAGTTGCGTCCCTGATGCCGGAATCCGACAAGAAGATGGGTGCAATTGCCGGTGTCTCCGTGATTGTTGCTCTCGCTTTCTCCCTTTGGGCTTCCATGTACGAAGCTGTGGTCGACGAAGTGATCTTCGAAGAATCCGCTGCTGAAGACCTCTCCGCTTCCATGATGATGGAAGAGAAGAAGGAAGAAAAGAAGGAAGAAAAGAAGAAGGAAGAGCCGAAGAAGCCGCGCAAGAAGGCCGGTGGTGGTGGCAAGCCCCGTGGTAAGGGCCAGCCCAACGCTCCGCAGACTCGTGGCGTGCTCAAGCTCTTGACTGCCCAGACCAAGAACGCCAGTGCCGGTGCCTATGACCTCATGAAGAACCAGAAGTTCTCCAAGGACATCGACAAGGTGCTGAAGGACGTGGCTGGCCTCCAGACGACGGGTAAGACCGTTCTCGGTGGCCGTCGCGGTAAGGCTGATGGTGGCTTTAACGAAGGTTACGCTGAAGGCGGTTCCGGTGGTATCGGTGACGGCCTGGCTGGCCTCCTTGGCGGTGGTGGCGGTGGTATCGCTACCAAGGCTAAGGGCTCCATCAAGACTCCGTCCGAACGCGATATCGACATGGGTGCCGGTGGTGGATCTCGTTCCGCTGCAGACATCATGAAGGTCGTGCGTCAGCGTACTCCGGGTCTGCGCCACATCTATAACAAGTTCCTGAAGAAGAAACCGGGATTCCAGGGTAAGGTTACCTTGAAGTTCACGATTGCTCCGGGTGGCGAAATTATCAGCATCGCTATTGCTTCTTCTACCACCGGTTACGGCGAATTTGATGGTGAAATCAAGGGCGCTGTGAGCCGCTGGAAGTTCAGCAAGGTGAAGTCTGGTAACACGACGGTGACCATTCCGTTCACGTTCTCCGAATAATCTTCTTGAACAACCTGCCGATATGGCAAAAAAAAGGACCGGGTCGAAAAAGCCCGGTCTTTTTGTATTTTTTTCTTGCGTTTTTGAATTAATAAAGCTAACTTTATGATAGAATTTACAATAGGAGTCCACTAATGAACTTAAGATCTGCTGCAGCCGTTGGCGTTGCGTTCGGTATCCTCGGTGTAGGTTCCGCCTTCGCAACTTTTGCCCGTATCGAATCCATGGGTAAGAACACTACCTACATCATGGATGACGTGAGCATCTTTGATAACCCGGCAAACATCAATCTCTATCCGAACTACTTGATCGGTGAGTTCGGTCCTTATACTGAGGACGTTCCTGCCGGAACCAACCAGGATCCGAGGTTCCCGAATTTCGGTGGTATTTTCTCTGTCTCTCTCGGTGACGAAAACAATCCGGACCCGCGCCTCTCTATCGGTGGCTTGTTCGGACGTATTTCCGAATTGTCCATGTACCTTCCGTCTGCCGTTATTGACGATGAAGGCAAGCTGACCGCCACTCCCGAAACCGTGACGAACTTTGACGGCTTCTTGGGCGGTACCCTCACTAGCGGTGACGCTTGGGGCTTGCATATCTACATCGCCCACCAGGACGGTGGCTATGAAACGCCGAGCGGTACCTATCAGGTTGACGATGGCGCCTTCGCTTCTATCGTGCAGGCTGATGCAGGTTTGAACCTCCAGTTCGGCAGCAACATCGACTTCGAAATCAGCTTCGGTTTGGCCCGTATCCAGTACGGCCCCGATCACCAGAACTTCTTCGATGACGGCGACTTCAGCTTTATCGGTAAGTCCCGTGCCTTCTTCACCCTCGAAGCTCTCGATGGTGAATTGGTCCCGGCTTTCTCCATGAAGTTGATCCAGGCTCCGGGTATCGAAGACAAGCATGCCCAGGTCGGCCTCGGCATCAACGTCGCTCTTGACCGCGGCTTCTTCTGGTTGGGCGGTGACTTCCTCTGGAACAAGATGAGGGCTCATGACTGGACCATCAACTACACTGATGGTTACTCCACCTACGATGCCAGCAACGACAAGGATCCGAACTGGGACGAACGTTCCGACATCGGTGGTATGATCAGCTTCGGTATCGAACGTAACATCTGGTGGGACTGGTTCGTCATCCGCGTCGGTGGTCAGAAGTCCATCCTCTATACGGAATGCGACCAGAACGAAAAGAACAAGGGCACCAACGGCATCTGCACGGACAGCGGCAACTTCTTCACGACCAATCCGCTGGCTGACGGCACCTCCAAGGACCACGTGGGCTTCGGTTTCGGTATCAACATCGAAGAAAAGCTGAAGATCGACGTGACCGTTGCTGAAGACATGCTCTTCCGTAACCCGTTCCAGGGTGAAGGCCGTCTGTTCTCCAGAATTTCTGCGACCTACAGCTTCTAATTGTGGGGCAGGGGATAGGACTCCCTGATTCTATATGGCTTTGGGCCTCCGGTTTTTTCCGGAGGTCTTTTTTTTTATTTTTTCGCTGTATGAGAAAGTTTATCCCTTTATTGATTCTCGCCTTGTTCGTGTTAGGTTGTTCTGAAAGAACAGAACGTATAGAACAGAAGCTGGAAAGCTACCTCCAGGAAGATTTGAAGTTCATGGTCGCCCAGACCATCCATGCGTCCGGGAACAAGGACGCCCTCTTGGCGGAGCCTTACTACAGGGTCAAGGATTTTCGTTTGTTCGAAGGCGCCGCGGCCGAAGTCTACTCGGCTTACGCGGAAGTCAACTTCTACATCTACAAGGACATCGCCATGTACGAGCAAAGAAAGTACCGTTACGATGTCGAAGGGCGCCATTGGGACCGCTATTTGAAGGTCCTCCATTTTGGTAGGGATTCCCTGCCATAGGGGTTAGTTTCCCCTAAAATGTGCTATATTTTTTTCTGTCAGGTTTAATCTTTAAAAAAGGGCAGTATTTTGTTTGGTCTTTTCTCTTGCGACATAGGTATTGATCTTGGTACGGCAAATACATTGGTCCACGTTGCCGACCAGGGTATTGTCATTAACGAACCTACGGTGATTGCTGTGGATAGCAAGAACAACCGTGTGTGCGCCATCGGTTTCGAGGCAAAGAAGATGCTTGGCCGTACCCCGGGTGAAACCCGTGCCGTACGCCCCATGCGCGATGGCGTGATTGCCGATTTTGAACTGGTGGAAACGCTTCTCCAGACGTTTATCAAGCGCGTGCAGAAGTACCCGCTGTGGATGGTGAAACCTCGTGTGGTGGTCGGCGTGCCGAGCGGCATTACCGAAGTGGAAAAGCGCGCCGTGATCGATGCGGCCCGCCAGGCCGGTGCCAAGGAAGTTCACCTGGTGCACGAACCGATGGCTGCCGCTGTCGGTATGGGCATTCCGGTCGAAGATCCGGTCGGTAACATGATTGTGGATATCGGCGGTGGTACTTCCGATATCGCCGTGATCGCGTTGAACGGCACTGTCTGTAACGCATCTGTGCGCGTCGGTGGTGACGAGATGGACGATGCCATTGTCCGTTACCTGCGCACGATGTACAACCTCCAGGTCGGTGAAAGCACTGCAGAACAGATCAAGATTCAGATTGGTTCTGCTAGCCCGCTCGACGAAGAACTGACGATGGAAGTGAAGGGCCATGACTTTATTGCCGGTATGCCGCGCACGATGACCATCAAGAGCGAAGAAATTCGTGAAGCCTTGAACGAACCTGTGACGGCGATTATCGAAGCCGTGAAGCAGGCTCTGAGCATGACTCCGGCTGAACTCTCTGCCGATATTTACGACAAGGGTATCATTATGACTGGCGGTGCTTCCCAGCTCCGCGGTTTCGACGAACGCATCCGCAAGGAAACGGGACTTTCCGTGAACGTGTTCGACGATGCCCTCGTTTGCGTCTGCAAGGGTGCCGCCCGTATTCTGGAAGACCTGGACAAGTATCGTCCTGTATTGATTGCTACGTCTAACTAGGACAATCTTCATACCCTGGTTCGATGTTTAGGGCATTTCGCTTTATTGTCGATTTGTTTACGCAAAGGCATGGAATAATTGCCTTTGTGTTCTTTTTGCTTGTCGGCCTTTTGATGCGGCAGGCTCCGAATCTCGTGAAGGAAAACATCGTGTCTTCTGTACTGGGGACGGTGCTTTATCCGGCACAGATGGCCCTGTCGTCTTTGAACGCTTACCGCTCCATCGTTGCGGAAAACGAACAGCTCAAGCAAGAAAACGCACGGCTACGTCAAGAGACGTACTATGCAAGCGAAGGCTTGCAAGAGCTGACTAGACTGCATGCGCTGGTACGATTTGACGACAAGTGGGGCTATCCGATTGTGACGGCGCGCGTTGTGGGCCATAATCCTGGGCGTTTCCTGACGACGCTCATTATCAACCGCGGAACACATCATGGCGTCAAGGAAAACATGCCCGTGTTTTCCATGAACGGCCTCGTGGGTAAGGTGACGAAAGTTTCGTACGCCTATTCGCGCGTGCAATTGCTGGTAGACCCGAATCTTAAGTTGTCTGTACTTGAACGCCGTACGCGCGTGGTGGGCTTCCTCGAATCGGTAGACGGACGCACGTTGATGGCGATGGTCCCGACGCATGCGGGAGTCAAGGCTGGCGATACGCTGATTACGTCGGGCCTGGGCGGCATTTTCCCGAAGGGCATTCCCGTAGGGACGGTGAAATCCGTGGGCCAGGCGGACTTGGATGTGATGCGACAGATGAACGTCATCCCGTTCCAGGAATTCTCTTCGCTGGAAGAAGTTTTCGTGATGGAAAAGGAACCGGATTGGATTATCCAGGAGCTGCTCGATGAATAAGTTCAAGTGGATCAAGTTGTTCCTGATATACCTCCTCGCGTTTGTGCTGCAGACGACGGTCGGTGACTGGCTCCAGATTTTTGGCGTAGGGCCGGACTTTATCGTGATTTTCATTGTGGCGATTGCCATCAAGTACGGCCCCGCGACAGGGTGCTTCTGGGGATTCCTTGCGGGCTTTGCGCAAGATATGTACGCCCCGGTGGAGTGGCTTGGCGCCCATTCTATCGCCATGACGGTTTTGGGTTTTGTCGTGGGTCAGCTTGAAGAACGTTTCTTGACGCTGAACTTGCCCGCGAAAATGGCGGTACTCGCTATCGGTTTCTTCGTTTGCGATATGATTTATTTCTTGTTGACGGGGTTGGAAAAGGATGTCGTGACGAACTTGTTCTTTTCCAAGACCATCCCGGAATGTGCCTATACGGTGGTCGTAGGGGCTGTCGTGTTCTATTTGTCGGCAGGGAAAGCAGGGAAGAAGAAACACGGTGTATAAACTAGGAGACAACGATTACGTCCAGAACAGGAACTGGAATGTTCTTGTGTTCATGTGCGTGGTGCTGATTCTTTTCGGTATCCTCCTGGTTCGTCTTTTTTCACTGCAGTACACCCATTACGACGAAAACCTCCAGCGTTCAGAAAACAACCGCATCAGGAAGGTGGTGCTCGTTGCCGAACGCGGTTACATCTATGACCGCAACGGCGTTGTTCTCGTGCGCAACAGGCCGTCTTACCAGGTGGCATTGCAGGCGATGAGCCTTCCGCGGAGCAAGGCGGAACGCGATTCCGTTTTTTACCGTTTGTTGCGTATCAAGGACAAGGAAGGCGTTCGCCTGTTCGATTCGCTTTCCCTCGATACGGCGTTCCAGCGCAGCCGCTGGATTAGGAACAGGCCTATCACCTTCTTCGAAGACGCTTCGCCGGAACAGGTGGCGCTTATCGAAGAACATTCTTCCGAACTGCCGGGCGTCGTGACGATGATTGAATCGCGTCGCGAATACCCTTACGGTACGCTCGCTTCGCACGTGCTGGGTTATACAGGCGAGATTTCGGAAGACCAGCTGAAGCTCCCCGAGTTTGAAGGCTATTCCCAGGGCGACCGCATTGGCCAGAAGGGTTTGGAACAGGGCTACGATTTGGAATTCAGGGGCAAGAACGGAATCAAGCTTGTCGAAGTGAATGCGTCGGGGCGTGAACTGGGCCCGGTGAAGGGCGTCGACGCGCAACCGCCGGTGACGGGACTTCATTTGATTTCGACGATTGACCTTAAGTTGCAGAAGGCGGCCGAGGACGCTATCCCGGATAGCGCGAGGGGCGCGCTGGTGGCGATTGACCCGAGGAACGGAGAAATCCTTGCCATGG
>Ga0326511_10004984_pt1 | contig 10520 bp, 7 predicted proteins | sample 0_2496_0518_D_FD_203701 | JGI IMG/M metagenome (GOLD analysis project Ga0326511, IMG submission 203701) | Bovine rumen microbial communities from UC Davis, California, United States - 0_2496_0518 | ecosystem: Host-associated > Mammals > Digestive system > Stomach > Rumen | place: USA: California... | reverse complement strand
TAGGCCATTAAGTGACGTTCAGTCTTTCAGTTCAACTGCCAGCAAATACAGCCCAAAAGTAATCAGCGGATAGCCGATGAACGGAAAGACCTCATTCACAAGCACAAGCCCAAAAGTGGTTGCAACAGCTCCAACTGCTTTAACAATGTTTTTCATCATTCACCCTCGACAGGCTCGGCATTCACGGGCGTGAACTCACCGTTGTAATACGTTCCAAGGATGTTCCCCTGTGCGTCCGCAACGTGCCATCCTTCAATCTTGCCGGGTTTCAGCGAGGTTTCGGTGCGTCCGCCGTCATACCGGAGGAGGTCATAAACGCTGTCATCGTCATAATCGAACTTGACCGTCTCGCCCTTCTTTGTGACATAGCCGGGAACCCAGACCGCATAGTCAGGCTCAACAGGATGCTCAAGCGCATAGATGCGGTCTTCCAGCTCCTTGAGCTTTGCGGTGAAGTCGATCTGCATCTCATCCTTGGCGTATTCTGCCGCCATGCTGAGAAGCTCAGGCACATCGGCTTCAGCCAGCTTGCCCATCGCAAACAGCTTGTAGATGCGCTCTTCCATATCGGAGAGCTTGTAGTTGCCGGTCTTGATGATGGATTCAAGAAATTCTTTCATGTCTGTTCCTCCTTATGAATTGAGAGCGTTGGCTATTGCCTGAGTGATCTTGTTGTCTATATAGAGCTTGGTATCTGCGGGATAAGTAACTTCGGTGTCTCCCGTGGATGACCAGATGTTGTTCGTGCCGAGGAAAGTCTTGAGCTGGCCGATATTGTCAAAATGCCAATTTTGCGGAGTAATCAACTTTCGTCTAACTTGAACAGGAGTTCCAGCTGAAACCATTGATTGTAGCCATGCATTACCTTCTTCCACGGTTGTTCCAGATGGAAGAATAATATGACAGGTTGTATTTGCACCACTATTTCCAGGGAATGAATAAAGTGGCATATAAACATAGCTCTCAAATGAAAACTGAAGCACGTTAGAAAACGGTCCACTGATATTTACAAATCGTACTCTTTCTCCAAGATTAGTAAAATACAGAGCTGCTCCATATGTAGTCTCTTCACTCTTGCCTGCCAATTTATTGGCAATGCCGTCAAGAGTTATAAGGTCATCAAGCGCAGTTAAATCTACACTATTGTCGTTATTCAGAGTAAAGTAACCGCCGTAGACAGTCCCAGCTTCGTCTTCCCATGTGACGGAGATTTGGTTGTACTCATCTCCGTTCACAGCAGAAACGGTCATTTCTTCACCAGCGTTGTAGGAATAATAATCTTTCGGGAACAGGTTCCTAAACCATGCAACACCGGCACCGGCTGTGGTCTGCTCAAGGTTGTAGATGTAATCGGCAACGGTCGTGCCGAACAGCTGAGTGAGGTCGATAAAGATTAAATCTCGAACTTCAGCGTATTCTCCACTTTGAGCTGCATCGTCAAGCCTGATTCCAGCCCAATAAGAATTATGTGAAGCTGTGTTTACCCCACCTTTTTGCAATACGCATGCGGTGACTTCATTTTCAGAAGCACATTCAATAGCGTTTATTATACCGTAGGATTTTGCAAGAAATCCAACATAAACTTGTTTATTGCCAGAAGTTACAAATGATTTAACCTTGCACGACAGTAAGTATACATGATCGGTTAGAAGTATAGTGTCAAGACCATGATCAATTCGGGCTGGTTTAATATCGTTTGCATCTCTTGTGCTTGTAAATATAACCTTGTGGTTGGTATCATCGAATGACAGACTCCCGTTATAAACATACTTCCATCCAGCAGATGAACAACGAGCCAGCTGATTCCAGTTCGCCATCCCGCCGTATGCAGGATCGTCGTAAATCTCCGCTCCCGTGTGACCGCTGATCGGGCAGATGTTTTCGTAAGGGGCAAACGTGGGGTCGGTTTCGGTGGCGAGTCGAATCATGGGTTTGAAGACGAGATTGTTTGCAGTATAACCAGCCTTGATTACTATGTTTGCCGTAATGAGACTACCAGACGATACAACCGCAGCGCCCGTACCGTTTCCGCTTTCGCCACCAAGAAAGCTAAAGAACATTCCGTATGTTTGGTTTACATTGCCACCGGCGGGACAACCACTTCCTATATATGAAGACCCGTCAGAAACTACAGTACCAATACTAAGCACAATATCTTCTGAGGCTTGACCCGTTGCGCTTATAGTACCATCAGCATTTACCGTAAAGTTCACGCCTGATACAGTTTTAGTATTTGCCGTTACCTGTAGCTTATTCTTCCCGCCCCCACCGGGCCACGGATTCGAATACCCATGCAGGTCTTGCACAGGCTCGATCTGAGCCACGAGCTTGCGAATGGGCTGTCCGTCTGCACCGTCATCAAAGCTTGCGATCTCGCCGGAGGCTGTGTTGATGATCTGGGTGGTCGAGACGGTGTCCTCTAAGTCACTTAAATGGCGACTTAGCTCACTGACCTCATATCCGACCGAGCCGCTTTGATAGGTCTCCGCAGGGTCATACGTGACCTCTCCGGCATCGGATGCACCCGCATCTCCCTTCGGCCCCTGCGGCCCCTGCGGTCCGGTCGCGCCGGTGTCGCCTTTGGGTCCCTGAGGACCGGTCGCGCCGGTTGCACCTGTGTCTCCCTTTGGGCCCTGCACGCCCTGCGGCCCCTGAGGGCCGGTCGCGCCGGTATCACCGCGAGGGATCCCGAAGCTCAGCGTGACGGCGCCCGTCTCCGGGTCCACGGTCTTCTCCACGCTGGCCGCGGATCCTGCCGCCAGCGTCTCCGCCTCGACGCTCATGTCCTGCACGGCCTGGGACGCAGCTTCGGCCTCACCCGCTGCGGCTTCCGTTCTGGCCACGCCGTTATTGAGGGCTGCAATCGCCTGGTCGATCACGTCCGCCTGCTCCGGATCCGGCGTGATGGTCTCCGGCGGCTGCCCCGGCGTGATGTAGATCGTGATCCAGTATTCCCGGTTCCGTCCTCCGTTCTCACCGTAGAGCACGATGTAGGCCGTGATCGGCGCCGAGCGCTGCAGCAGCTCGTTCGGGATCGCGACGCCGGACGCGTCGCCGACCTTCGGGATCGCGTTCCGAGTGTACAAGTTCGAAAATTCGACCTTGTAGCTGTCCGGCAGCTCAATGCCTGAGATCTGCAGGACCTGTTCCGTGTCCCACTGGGCGAGGGACGGAGACGCGGTTGCGGTGTTGCAGTTTTCGACGAATACCGCGGTGGTGACATTCAATGCCATGTTGTTTCCCCCTTTTGGTTTATTACTTTGCCGGTGTCACGCCAGCAGATAGGTGGCCAGGAACGTTGCGCCTCCGGTAGCCAGCCCGTGATAGACCATTTCGCCGTTCCAGTACAAGATGGCGTTCGAGTTTCTCCACGCCCTTGCCGGGGATGTGACCTTCGGCCGTTTCCCCTCCACCAATGTGAAGGCGGTTGTGTCGTCGCTCGTGCTGGTGGATGCTTTTTGGAACTCGCCCACGATGTAAATCGTGGCAAGTTTTCCCCATTGTGCATAATTAGCGCTTGAAACCGCGAAATCTGAGTTGGTGATGCAGATCTCCGAGATTTCCTGCGTCATAAAGACCTCTGTCTGCCCGCTTCCGCCCTTGCTGATCGGAACGATCGGCAGATCTGTCGCTGCCAGGGCGCGGAACGACGGCGCCGCGGCGTCCCCTGAGCTCGGCCCGGCGAGGACCCGATTCGCGGCTGCGGTGGCTGCTCCGGTCCCGCCCTGCGCGGCGGTGAGGGGAAGCGCGCCGGTTGCGCTGCCGAGCCCGAGCGCCCTCCGCCAGGCAGCCGGATAGTTTATGCTGACGTATGGCGTGCCGTCGTCGGTCATATACAGCCCGAGATAGTTGGATTTTGTTTCGCCGTTGACCTGCTGATCCCCATAGATCTGGAGTCCGGCCCACCCGTTTGATCCGTGAAACGCCTGAAGCCTTGCGATGCTTTTTTGCACGCTGTCGCGGAACGCGATCGCCTTCGACCACTTGTTGGCATCTGGCCGCGACCCGAGCGTGATCTCCGGGCTGTCCATGCAGTGCAGAGATTCCTTCAGGATCAGCGGCCCCGTCATGGTGTCGCCGCTGCGGCGCACGTACTGATCCGCTGCCGGCGTGCTGGCTCCGATCCGGCCGAGCACCACATAGGTCCCGGAGAGGCGCATCACCACGACCCGGTCCCCGGCTGCCGGCGCGGGGTACGCGCTGGTCATATACTTGTATTTTTTTTGCGTGGCCTCGGTCTCTCCGTCCGGGATCAGGGTGAGGCCTCCGCTTGTAACGGCGGCCACCGTGGCGAGAAGCAGGTCCGCGCCGCCCGCCTGTTGCTCCTGCCGGTCCAGCAGCCGGTTAAAAGGATTAATCAAGGGTCATCACCGTCCTCTCCAGTGTGTGGGTCATCTGCCCGCCAACCGTCAGGTCCATGGTCCACGCGGACTCCCGGCAGATCGCCATCAGTGCCCCGTAGCGGATCGCCGTCACGTCGCCCACGCCGAAGCCTGGCAGCAGACAGGTCTTCACCGTGATAACCTCGCCGGCCATCATGCTGTCGGAGACCTGCCGGTTTGCATAGACCTGCAGCGCTTCCTGTGAGGAAATGTTATTGATCCGGATCACTTTCGTGATCCGTCTGCCTCTTCTCGCAATACTCAGGGGGCTCTGTGGATTGGTGTTTTCCGCGACGGCCGTCATGGCCGCGCTCTTGTCCGCGTTGCTGCAGACACAGACGAAGACGTTCGGCGCCGTCAGGACATCCGTCTCGCTCTGGATCCCCGGGAGCAGCAGGCTCTCGATCTTGGTTTCGTCCAGAATGTGGCTGATGTTGACCGCCGCGGGAGTCATGACCGGCCGGATCATGGCGGTGCCGCGGCTGTCAAACCAGAGTTGGCCGTAGTTGATCTCCGAGAGCAGCTCGTTCACGATGTCCAGGCAGCTGCTGCCGGTCGGCCACTCTCGGTCCTCGGTCAGTACGGCGTCCGTCTGGGCCGCGTTGATCACCGAGATGCCGGACCCGGTCAGGACCGACACCGCCGCCGCCACGTAGTTGGTCCCGGCGGCAAAGAACACGCGGTTTTCGTGGCGGGTGTCCCGCACGGTCCAGCAGCGGTCGTTTGCCGAGATGCTGATGCTCGCGATCTTCCCGTCGTCGGCTTCCTGGACGCTGATCGGCCGGTAGATCCCGAGGCTGTACGCGGCGCCGTCCAGGATGAGCTCCGGGCGGATCTCGTCGTGCATCCAGTCCACGTCCTTTTGCGGCAGAAGAAACGAGCCGGTGAGATTCATTTTCACCGCGTTGCTGCTGCGCATGGAGATCTGAGGGACGGCTCCGTTCGAGGGATAGATCTCGCCGTAGTCGGCGCCGTCACGCATGATGCGGTAGCGAAAATCAAGCGTCCGTGTCATCGACAAAGTCCTCCCGGTGAATCTGCTGGATGCTGAAGGTGTAGCTGTCATAGAATGCTGTGGCGGTTTTTGTGTACTTGCTGAATCCGCCGACGATAACCTGACCGCGTGGACTCTTCAGAACGACGGCCTTTTTCCTCAACGCCTCGAACCGCCGCGCCTCCGCCGGGTCCTTAAACGCACAGTCGAAGGCCCCCGTCAGGTCCTCGAAGCGCGACTGCTCCAGGATCGGGAAGTCCGCCGCCGCGATATGCTGCAGCGCGACCGTGTTCGACCACTCAAAGCTCTGTGTCCGCTCGCGATTTTTGCTCAGCCGGAGCGAGAGCCATTCTCCGCCCTCCTCCGCCGCGATCATGGGGGACCGTACGGCCATGGACCCGGCCACCGTGTTCGACCGGGTATAGTTTCCGTTTGCGAGCCAGATCTCGGCGTAGTAGGTATGCGTCCCGAGGACCATGCGGTCCCGAAACTGCCGCGCGGAGCTTTTGCCGATCCGCTTCCCGTCCCGGTACCATTGCACCGGAGACGCTGCCGGCAGCCCTTCCTCCGTAACGGACAGATCCGCGTCGACGCCGAAGCTCCCGGCGAGCGTCAGGCTTCCGGTCGGCGCGTTCTGCACGTCGATCGACGTCTCGGCGTAGTTGCTCCAGAGCCCGTAGGCTCCCTGAATCCGCACCAGGATGCTGTGCACCCCGTCTTCCAGTGGTTCCGGCACGGTCCAGCTGTAGACACTCGGGCCGTATTCCGCGGCGACGATCTCGCCGTCGATGGTGATCTCATAGGCTTCCTGACCGTCCGACTGCCAGCTGATCGTTGACAGGGGCACAGCCGTGGCGGAAAGTCCTTCAGGCGGCTCCGGTGCCCGGAGAACGACGAAGGAGGCCTCGCTGATCGGGCCCGCGACGCTGTCGCGGTTGTAGGCCTGCACGCGCCACTCGATCGCCCCGGCCGGGAAGGTCTTTGCGGCTGCGGCGTAGGAGGTGACGTCTGTTGCGGTATCCAGAAGCTGATGCCACTGGCTGGCGGACTCGGTCGGAAGTTTCCACCAGAGCCGCGTCCTGGTCGGCTTGGTGCCGTCCGTATTCTGGATGGTCCAGCGGAAGGTGATCGGCTTGGTGCCGTCTTCCACAATTCCGACCGGCGCCTGACAGATCGCATAGGTTGTGCTCGCCGCGGTCGAAAAACTGTAGACTTGGGACTCCGAAGAGCAGCCGCCCACGTCCGTGCCGCTGAGATACCATTCGATGGTGCTCGCTACCGGGAATGTGTTCGCCGGTATCGTGACGCTGCCGGCGTTTCCGGAATCTTCGACATTGGTCCACGCCGTGCTCCCCTGGATCCGCCAGTGGAAGACGGCCGAGGCCTGGTCGTAGGATGCCGTCGGCGTCTTGAAATACCAGGAGAAGGTGATCGCGCTTCTCGGATCCCGGTAGCCGGAGGTCGGGCTGCTCTGCGGCGTGATCTGCGAGGTGGTCGTCTGGAAGGACATCACCGAGCTCTGTGAGGTGTATCCGCCGGCGTCCGTGCCCTCCAGGTACCAGAAGATCGTGGAACCGTTGCCCGGGAAGGTATTCTTCGGGATGGTCAGGTTCGTGGTCGATCCGGACGCGGCGATGCTCTGGTACGGGTCCGACGTGGAGGCGCGCCAGTACAGCCTCGCCGACGCCTGGGAAAATTGCGTCTGACCGCTGAGGAAGGCCCAGGAGAAGCTGAGCGCCGTCCCGGACTCGACGCTGCTCCCTGACGGGTAGGTGACAGGCGTGATTTTTGGTGCTGCTGTCGTGAATGTCTGTGCAGCCGTCGTCTTGACCGTATTGTCGGCGGCCGTGACGCTGAGATACCACTGGATGGTCGCCCCGGTCGGGAAAGTGTTGGCCGGGACGGTGTAGCTCATGTTCGCCGAGCTGATCTGGATCGCGTTGTACGTCGCCGCGCCCTGCACACGCCAGTAAAGCACGGCGGACTTCTGCGCGGCAGCGCCCTGGCTGTTGCTCAGGGTCCACGCGAAATAGATGGCCGTCTGTGGATTGATACCTGACCCGGTCGGGCGTGTTGTAACCGTCAGCGTGTAATCCAGGGTCTTGAATGTGAGCGTGCTGCTGCGGCTCACATAGCCGCCGGAGTCGGTGCCTTCGAGATACCATTCGATGGTCTTGCCGGCCGGGAATGTGTATGCCGGGGTGCTGAGGCTCTGGGTTGTGCCGCTTGCCGCGACGGTGTTCCAGGTTTCCGCGCCCTGCACCCGCCAGTACAGCTTCGCGGAACTCTGGCCGAAGTTGCCCCCGTCGCTCGCAAAGTGCCACGCGAAGCTCTTCGCGGTTCTGGTGTCGATGCTGTTGCCGGTGGGGTAGCTGTCCGGCGTGATCTGTGTCGTGTTCGTCTGGAAGCTGTAAACGGGCGTCTGGGTTGTTCTGCCGGTTGTGTCGGTGCCTTTGACGTACCACTGGACAGTCGCCCCGGTCTTGAGTGAGTTCGCCGGGAAGGTGACGCTTCTGATGTTTCCTGAAGCTGAAACGGTGCGATAGTTCGCCTCATCGGAGTATTTCCAGTAGAATACCGCCGAGTCCTGCGTGAAGGGCTGGGCACAGTAATAGTCGCCCGATGGGTCGTACCTCCAGACGATCTGAATCGCCTGCAGCGTGTTGACGGTCCCGGAGATCGGCCCGGACTGACGGACGATCTGACTCTGGACGGTTTCTGCATCGTCATAGAAAAATTCCAGGTAAGGCGTGCTTCCGTCGGTCAGCTTGGTGTACAGCTCAAACGCGTAGCTGTGCTGGATCGGCTCAAAAATACCGCCGCAGTAGGCCAGAAGGTTTTTTGCCAGTCCGGACTTCGCCGTTGCGGTGCTGTCTGAGGTGAAGTCGAAGTCCTGCAGTTCCAGCGACACCCCGCCGCCGACCAGCCGGGATCCGTCGCTGTAGTATTCCGGCTTCGTGTTCCAGGTGACGGTGCTCGCGTTGTAGGTCCCCAGCAGCGGCTTGATCCAGGCCGTTGTGGCGGCTGTTTTGAGGGCAAACTTTGCGCTGACATCCAGCAGGCGATACCGGCCGAGGCGCGCGGTGAGGTTGTCAAATTGGATCAGCATCCATTTGCCGTCGCCTGGCGCTGTTCTATACAGTGCATTCGGCCCGGGGACGACTAAGTTTACATGCGTGTTCGGAGTCTCCGAGTCTATCACCGCAAAATTCTTTACATAAGCCTTTAGACTTTTCCGCGCCATGCTGTCACCTCGTTTGCAGTTCCGTGGCGGCGTCCAGCATGATGGCCACCACGTCGTTAAACTCTTTTACGTTCTTCGCGTCGATCGTGACGTTTGCGTAGATGATCGGCGCGGACATCTGCCGGCTTTCCTGACTGCTCATGATCTGCGAGCCCTGCGGCAGGGCTACCAGCTCCGGACCGGCCTCGCCGACCCAGGTCAGGCCGCCGCGCCAGTAGTCCGTGCCCGCGGCGTTGTGACCGTAGAAGCTGGAGTACTGGTCCCAGGTGCCGTTCTGCTGCATGACGGCCCGCTGGTAGTTGTTCGCGTTCCCGCTGCCGTAACCGAAGCCGAGCGCGTTCGTAAAGCCTTTGAAGTCCAGAGAGAGCAGGCTTTTGACGGCGCTCGCACCGTCCGCGATCAGGGCGACAAACTGCGCGATCGCGCCGAGCGTCGTCTTGAGAATGCTCAGGCCCTGGTTGAATCCCGGGATCCCGCTGAGGATCTCGCCGGCGGTCCGGAGGATGCTGATCAGGCTCTCGATGATGCTCGCGAGGTTCTCGATCAGCCCGGAGCGCTCGAGCATCTCGCCGGCCTTGGCCACCACGTCGGAGAACAGCTCCATCGCCGCCTTCGCCGCCGGCGCGAAGTCCGCGGCCAGCTGCCTCCGGTTCGCCTCGATCGTGAGCTGGAGCTTCTGATACGCGTCGTCCACTTCGCCGAGTTTCCTGGTCTGCTCTTCGTCCAGAATGTACCCGGCCGCCTTGGCCTCCGCCGCGTATTCCTGCAGAGCGCTGCTGCCCTGCTTGATCAGGGGGTTGAGATCCTGGGCGCTCTTGCCCATCAGGTCCATGGCGATCGCGTCCCGCTGGGTCTGGTTTTCCACCTGGCCCAGCGCGTCGATCACGTCATAGAAGACCTCTTCCGCCGATCTCAGCTGCCCGGACCCGTCCGTGATGCTGACGCCGAGCTGCGCGAAGGCCGCCTGCGCGCTTTCGCTGCCGCCGGCGGCGTCGCCCATGGCCCTGGTGATCTTGGTCATGGACCCGGTGATGGTCTCCGCCGAGACGTCGATGAGCCCGGCGGCGTAGTCCCACGCCTGCAGCATCTCGGTCGGGACGCCGGTGATGGCGCTCTGGGTGAGGTATTCGTCCACCTGCGCCGCCACGTCCAGTGTGAGCTGCCCGAGGTCGGTGATGACTTTAACCACCGCGGCGATCGCGGCGGCTGCCGCGGCCATGGTGGCCACGGTGCCGGCGGAGAGGCCCTCCATGCCGTTGAGCGCATCCTTCGCACCTTTCGGGAGTTTGATGCCGAGTTTGTCGGCAAGCGTGTCGACGGTATCTCCGAGGCCCAGCATCTCATCGCCCTGGCCCTGCAGGGCTGCGCTGTTTTCCTCGATCGCGTGCTGAAGGTCAAACTCCGCCGCCTGCGCCCGGTTGAGCTGGGCGGCGAACTGCTGGGTCCGCGTGTCGCTCTCGCCGTACTGCTGGGCGGCTGCCTGCAGCTGCTGCTGCAGGAGCTTGACCTTGTCCTGCTGCTGCAGCAGCTGCCGTTCCAGGAGCTCGCCCGCCCGGGTCAGGTATTCTGTGCTCTCCGTGTTTCCCTGGAACTCCGCCTTGAGCTTCTGCATCTCGGTGGCGAGGGTTTTGTTCCCTGCATTGAGTTCGCTCAGGGCTTTTTTGTATTCGGCCTCGCCGTCCAGCTGGACGCGCGCGCCGAGGGTTCTGACACTTCCGGCCATCAGGCGCCTCCTACAAAAAGATCATAAAGACTCGGCTGGTTTTTCTCCTGGACCGGAGCAGCATCCAGCTGAATCTTCCGCGGTTCCGGCTTCCGGAAATACGCATTGAAAAGCGCATGGAGCCGGGCCGGGTTCATCGTTTTCCAGAATGTTTTTTCATCCTGGTGACAGTCAAAC
>Ga0326511_10004982_pt1 | contig 10521 bp, 15 predicted proteins | sample 0_2496_0518_D_FD_203701 | JGI IMG/M metagenome (GOLD analysis project Ga0326511, IMG submission 203701) | Bovine rumen microbial communities from UC Davis, California, United States - 0_2496_0518 | ecosystem: Host-associated > Mammals > Digestive system > Stomach > Rumen | place: USA... | reverse complement strand
TGTGAATATTTAACAGGGATTTTTAGATGGAATACAAAGGCATAGATTATTTACGGAGCCGCCTACGCCAAAAGCGGCACCGGGTAAACTTGCGGTACAAGTTCTATGAGGGCAAAAATGTGACCCGCGATCTTGGTATCAGCACGCCGCCGCAGTTACGCGAATGGAAAGCGGTTTTGGGGTGGCCGGCAAAAGCGGTAGACAGTTTGGCGGACCGTTTAGCGTTCCGCGAGTTTCAAAATGATGTGTTCGATTTTAACGGTATTTATAACCTTAATAATCGTGATGTTCTTTTCAATAGTGCCATTTTGGGCGCGCTTATTGGCTCTTGTGATTTTATTTACATTAGCCAAGATGAAAGCGGATTCCCACGGTTGCAAGTGATTGACGGCGGGAACGCCACCGGCATTATTGACCCAATCACAGGATTACTGTTTGAGGGGTACGCCGTATTGGAGCGCGACAAAGGCGATCGGCCCACGGTGGAAGCGTATTTCATTACGGGCCAAACATGGATTTACCGCAAGGGCGAAAAGGAACCCGAATTGTTTGAGAACATCGCGCCGTATCCGCTTTTGGTGCCGGTGATCTATCGGCCCGATGCTAAACGGCCGTTTGGACATTCTCGCATTTCGCGGGCGGCTATGGATATCACAAGTAGCGCAATTCGCACCGTAAAGCGGGCGGAGATTTCCGCGGAGTTTTTCAGTTTTCCGCAACGGTGGGTTGTAGGTACATCACAGGACGCGGACCCGCTTGATAAATGGCGGGCCACAATGTCCAGTTTAATCGAGATCACGAAAGACGAAGAAGGGGACCACCCACAATTCGGAGAGTTCGCGCAACAGAGCATGTCACCGCACAATGACCAATTAAGAATGTGGGCGGGCCTGTTTGCGGGCGAAAGCGGGTTGACACTTGACGATTTAGGATTCCCCACGGAAAACCCACAGAGCGCGGAAGCCATCAAGGCGGCCCATGAAAACTTGCGTTTGACGGCAAGGAAAGCACAAATGACATTTGCCACCGGCTTTATCAATGCCGGATATCTTGCGGCATGCTTGCGTGACAATGTACCGTATCGGCGGGAACAGGTGTATTTAACCACCGCGAAATGGTACCCCGTTTTTGAGCCGGACGCGGCCGCCATTTCGGGCATTGGCGATGGTGCCATTAAAATCAATCAAGCGTTGCCGGGTTATTTCGACCGCGCATTGATGGACGATTTGACAGGATACACGGGGGGCGAATAAATGGCCAACGATATCGCGCCGGGACTGCTTGAAGATGTACAAAAGCGGTTCCGCTATTATCTGAATAAGAATCGCGATATCAGCGCGGCGGCCCGCGCGTTGCGTGACGGTTCCGCGGACTATGTGAACGCCTACCATTACGCGGTGGCCCTTGGTGAGTGTTTGGCCGATGCGTTTTCGGACACGATCACGGAAGATCGTTTGCCAAACGGGCGCATGTATTACAACATAGCCGACAAAGTTGTACGGCCTATGTTGCTAATGGTACAGGCTATGGCGGCGGAATATTCGGACGGCGTGCAAAAGTTGATTAACGAGCGCGCCGGCATCGGTCTGAACCCGGTCGAGGGGGTCGAGATATGACGGACAGAACACAGGGCATTATCGACCGTTTGGCGGGTGCGGAATCCTATGACGATATCAAATGGATTCTAAAAAGCGGCGTATTGACCAATTATACCGAAAGCGTTGTGGACGCGAAAATAAAAGCAAATTACGAGTTTCAAGGCCGCGCCGGTTTGTGGCCGTCCGTTGAACGAATCGCCGTTGGTAAGACATGCGAATGGTGCCAAAGTGTCGCCGGAAAGTACGAGGGGCCGCAAGTGCCGCGCGATGTTTGGCGGCGGCATGATCGGTGCAATTGTATCATCAAGTACACGGCGGCAACGGGGCGCGTGGATACCATGCGCGGCGGTGGCTCTACATGGTACATTGTGGATAGCACAAACCCCGCGGCGGTGGCAAACCGTGCAAACTATTTCCCGATATCCGCGCCGGTTACACCGCCACCGGCGGCGACAGTAGCGGCGGTGACACCGCAAACGATCGCGGCCGCCACCAATCCAGTATCAAGCGGCGCAGAATTGGCGCATGTGCCTAAACGAAAGGTAACAAAGCACAAGCAACCATTAAGCGAGGAAGAAATCATTAAAAGGGTTGCGGGCGGCGATGATACGAAAGGCAGTTGCATGTCAGCGGCCTTGACATACACAGGCAACAAAGGCGGGTATGATGTACTTGATTTCCGCGGCGGTAAATCACAGGACTATTTCTCACTAAATACCACGGTGCGAAAGTTCACGCAGTTGCCCGATGTGAAAGCGTGGGAAGTGTTGAACATTGACGATTACAAGGGCGCGGAAGAATTGATGGCGAAAGCCGAAACAGGGAAAGAATATATCATGGCGGTAGGGTCCCATGCGGCGGTGATTAAGAAAGGCCCGGACGGGTATTTCCGCTATTTGGAGTTACAACACCCAAACCCGGCGGGCAACGGGTGGCAGTTGTTTATCACAACAACCTTGCGTGATCGTTTCGGGTGTGAAAAGCCATTCCCCGGCATGATGAATCCGCCGCAACGGCCGAATTTTTTGATTGATGTGGAATCGCTCGCGGATTCGGACGAATTGGGCGATATCTTGCCGTACACCCAAACCGGGGTAAAAGGGCAGAAGAAAAGCGAGGGCGGTAGTGTCAAGTAGTTACATGTGGCAGAAGAAAAACGAGGGCGATACGGTCGAATGGGCAAGCAACACGGGGCGCGTGGGCGTGTTCCTGTTTCGTGTTGGTCCCGGCGGCAAGGTGTATAACCTGTTTGAAGATTATCCCCAAAAGTTGACCGCGGACGAATTGGCGACATTTAACCGCGAGAATCCGTTTTGGGTGGAGTTTTTCGCGGACCGTTTAGCGGCCATGAAAGAGTTATAGCACGCGCCGGCATTAAGGAACCCGGCGCGTTTTATCAAAGGTTGGAACGTGACGCGATACGGCGTATCAAGCCATATCGCGAAGCGTCCACGGCTACGCCGGCCACAAAAACGGCGGGGAACATGGGGCGGCCTTTATGGCCGCCTTTATGGTGATAGCATACGCGCCGCAATAGTGCGGCGGGTTTTGTTATAGATCGGGGGTTAATATGGACACCAACGAAACAATGGTGGCCCGGCAAACCCCCACTAAATCTTATATCTTGCCTTATACACAGACATACGGAGAAAGGGCGGTGGAGTTATACGCCAAAACAGGGCGGACGGCGCAAGAATGGCAACGGCTATTATTGGCGGACATTCTCGCGGTAAACGATGATGGATTATTCACGCATACGCGATTCGGTTACTCATTACCACGCCGAAACGGTAAAAATGAGGTAGTTGCGATTCGTGAATTATACGCATTGGAACAGGGCGAAAGCGTGTTACACACGGCCCACCGTACCGCCACAAGCCACATGGCGTGGGAACGTATCAAAAAGTTGTTAGAAGATGCCGGATACACGTATCCCGATGATTACAAAACCACAAGCACATTAGGAATGGAATCGGTACGGCTAAAAAGCACCGGCGGGCGGATTGATTTCCGTACCCGGTCCACAAAAGGCGGTTTGGGCGAGGGGTTCGACCTGTTAATCATTGACGAAGCACAGGAATACACCGAGGACCAACAAAGCGCGTTGCAGTACGTTGTCAGCGATTCCAAGAATCCACAGACATTATTTTGTGGCACACCGCCCACACCGTTGTCGGGTGGGACGGTATTCACAAAATTACGGCGGGACACGCTAAACGGAGAGCGCGCCAATGCGGGGTGGGCGGAATGGTCCGTGAATGAAAAAACGGACCCACAGGACCGCGCCGCATGGTATGAAACCAATCCATCATTGGGCGTGATTTTGACGGAACGAAAGATAGCGGACGAAATAGGCGAAGATGTTGACGATTTTAATATCCAACGTTTGGGCCTATGGATTCGCTACAATCTGAAATCCGCGATCACGAAAGAGGAATGGGACGCGCTTAAAATTGACGGCGCGCCGCGTTTGGTGGGTCCCTTGCATGTGGGCATCAAGTACGGGCATGACGGCACAAATGCATGTATGGCCGTAGCGGCCAAAATGGCCGATAATCGCGTTTTTATTGAGTGCATTGATTGTAGGGAAGTTCGCGGCGGTAACGCGTGGATTTTGGATTTTGTGCGGGCCACGAATCCGGCAACGGTGACCGTGGACGGCGCGGCGGGCGAACAGTTAGCGCAAGAGATGCGCCGGAACCGCCTAAAAGCACCGGCACAAATGACCGTTAAAGAGGTATGCACCGCCAACAACTTATTTGAACAGGCGTTATTCTCTAAAGGCATCGCGCACGGCGGTCAGCCCGCATTGGCGCAAGCGGCGGCGAATTGCGAAAAAAGGCCAATCGGCACCGCGGGCGGTTTCGGGTATCGCGCCATACGTGACCCAATAGAAATAGCGCTATTGGAATCCGCGATCATCGCGTTTTATTCGTGTGTAGAGTATAGGGCAAGCAATAAACAACAAGTGCGGTATTAGTTCGGCGGCGCGTCCGCCGGCTATTCGCATATTTACCGATACCACCGGGTTTTAGTGGGGAAAGGGCAAAACATGGCAGATTTCAAAATCATTGAAACACAAGAACAGTTCGATGACATGGTACATGACCGCATCGAGAGGGTGAAGCGTTCCACGGCGAAAGAGTACGAAAGCCGCATCGCGGAATTGGAAAAGGCCGCCAATGACGCGAAAGGAAGCGCGGACACCATCGAGCAGTTAAAAGCCAAAATCAAGGAATCGGAAGCCGGCAAGGCGGAAGCGGAAAAGACAATGGCAGAATTAACGGCCGCCATGGACAAGGAAAAAATGGCGGGCGTAAAGTTGCGGGCGGCGGTGGCCGCCGGTTTGCCTATCGAGTTCGCGGACCGTTTAGCCGGTGACGATGAGGAAGCGATCATGAAAGACGCGGAAGCCATTAAAAAGATGGTGGGCCGCGGTCATGTTCCGCCCATGTTCGATGTGGACAAACCACAGGAAAGCGACACAGATAGCGCGTTGCGAAACATGACGCGCGAATTATTCAAGTAAGAAAGGAAATAAAGACAATGGCAGATGTTCTGAACAGAGGGACCAATATGCCCGCGGCCGTAGTCGCGGAAATGTTCAATGCAGTTAAGGGCAAAAGCGCGCTTGCGAGAATCAGCGATGCCAAGCCGCTTGCGTTCAATGGCAATACCGTTTTTACTTTCAATTTCGCCAATGAGGCCAATTTTGTTGCGGAATCCGATGTGAAGCCGGACGGCGGCATCACCGCTACCCCGGTAACCATTCAGCCCATCAAGATGGAATACGGCGCGAGAGTGTCCGATGAATTTATCTATGGTAGCGAAGAAGAGGGTATGGACATTATGAGAGAGTTCGCAGGGGGTGCCTCAAAGAGTTTCGCCCGCGCGCTCGATTTGGGAGCCATGCACCGCGTTAATCCCCGCACGGGTACCGCGTCCACGCTGATTCCTACCACCAATGCATTTGATACCGCCATCGCGTCCGCGAACAAGTTCGGCACGGGTGCCGGCATGGCCGATTTCGTATCCGCCATTAGTGCCGTTGACGAGGTTAATGGCCTTGCCATCGCGCCGAGCCTTGCGGGTGTTCTTGGCTCGCCCGCTAATGGCGTAATTGCCGCGCCGGAATACAGTTTTGGCGGCAATCCCGAAATGTTCCGCGGCCATCGTTCCGCGGTTGCGCCCACCGTTTCTTACGGTGCCACGCCGGCGGCCCTTGCCTATGTTGGCGATTTTGAGAATGCGTTCAGATGGGGATATGCCCGTGATGTAGAAGTTGAGGTAATCCGCTATGGTAACCCCGACAACAGTAACGCCGGCGATCTGAAGTACAGAAATCAAGTATATCTGAGGGCGGAAGCCTACATCGGTTGGGGTATCCTTGACCCGTCCGCATTTGCGATGGTTACGCCGGAATAAGCGAAAGGATAGAACACAATGGCAGATAATAACGCATTTGCAACAGTAGATAACATTGAAGCGTTATGGCGGCCATTAACGAGTGAGGAAGAAACGCGGGCAATAGTTCTATTGCCCGTTGTTTCTGACACGTTGCGAATTGAAGCGGAACGCGCGGGGCGCGATCTCGATGCGATGGTGGAAGAATCCACCGTGTATGCTAACGTGGTCATGGGCGTGACGGTCGATATTGTGGTACGTGCCTTAAAGGAACCCACCACAAGCACCGGCGCGGCATTATCACAGGAAAGCCAATCGGCATTGGGTTATTCGTGGAGTGGTACATATGCCATTCCCGGTGGCTCGAACATTCCCATTTTACGCAACGACATTAAACGGCTTGGATTACGCCGGCAACGGTGGGGGGTGCAAGAAATCTATGCTATTAGGACAGGCGATTACACTTTATGAGCGCGTGCAAGTTGGCGTGGATTCTTTCAATGCTCCCATTTACGGCGAACCCATCGAAACCGTGGTGGATAATGTACTTATTGCGCCGGTGTCCGCTAATGACATTGTGGACCAATCCGAATTAGAGGGCCGGAACGAAGTATACCAATTAGCGATCCCGAAAGGGGACGCGCACACATGGGAAAACAACACGGTATCGTTTTGGGGTAAAACATGGCGGGTGTTCGGCGCGCCGGAACAGGGCATGGACGAAAATATCCCGCTTGCGTGGAATAAAAAGATCATGGTGGAACGTATTGATGGGGCGGTGTAGTCATGGCGCGGAATGTTGATTTCAGATTAGACATACGGGCGTTTAGTACGGAAGTGTTAAATAGTGAGTTTGTCCTTGAGGAAATCACAAGGACCGCGGAAGCCATACAGGCCCGCGCCGGTGAGGGTTACGCCGCGAGCAGTAAGCACGGCCGTAAAAGGGCGTTGGCGATGGTATACACCGACACGCCGGACGCGATGCGCGACAATAACCGCAACAATACTTTACTTAAAGCCATGGGCGGTAGGAAGTAACATGATTGAAAAATATTTGATTGAGCATATAGAAGCGAACACCGATACCCCGGTATATGTGTTTGTCCCCGAAGTCATGCCAAATGAATTTTTTGTTATTGACCGTACAGGCACGGCAAGGGATAACCACATTGAAACGGTAACGGTGGCCATTCAAAGTTATGCACGGACGGCGGAACGCGCGGCAGAGTTGATTGAAAACATGGTGGAGATCATGGACACATTGACGGACGGGCCGGGCGTGAGTGCTTGCCGCCTTGACAATGTATACATGTTTACCGATACCACAAGAAAACGCCCACGGTATCAAGCCGTTTTCGACATAACGCACTACAATGTATAGGAGATAATAAGACATGGCACAGACAGTAGACTATGTATCCGCGAGTAAGCCGAAAAAGGCCGGCGCGGTATATATTGCGCCGCTTGGGTCCACGTTACCCACGGACGCAACAACGGCCCTTGATGCGGCTTTTAAGTCGTTGGGGTATGTGTCCGAGGACGGTATCACAAACAACAATAGCGCGAGCGTGACCACCACCCGCGCTTATGGCGGTGATATCGTTCTGACAGGACAGGAAGAAAAGCCGGACGAATGGGGATTCACTCTGATTGAAGCCCTTAATATTGAGGTACTCAAAGCCGTTTATGGCGACAGTAACGTGACCGGCACTTTATCCACCGGCATCACGGTTAAGGCAAACGCCGATGAACCTGTGGCGCATTGTTTCGTTGTGGAAATCCTTATGCGTGACGGTGCATACAAGCGTACGGTGTTACCGAATGCCAAGGTGACGGAAGTCGGGGAAATCACGTACAACGACACGGACCCCGTGGGATATGAAACCACGGTGGCGGCGTTCCCGGATACCGCCGGTCAAACACATTATGAATACATTATCAAACCGTAATAAGGTTTGATGGAAAGGGGCGAAAAATGGCTATTCGCAAAATCGAATTGGAAAACGGTTTCACATGTAAGATTGATGAAGATATCAAAGACGACATGGAGATTTTGGAAGCATTAGCGGCCGCAGATGAAAACGCACTAAAGATGGGGGCCGTGGTGTCTATGGTGCTTGGAGAGGACCAAAAAAAGGCCCTATACGAGCATTTGCGCGGAAAGAATGGGAGAGTTAAGGCGACAGAGGTTACGGCGGCCGTAGCGGCCATTTTTGACGCGTTGGGCGATGATGCAAAAAACTGATGATGCTTGCCCACATGTTGGCGGAAGATCGCGCCGCCGTTATTTGTGATTTTGCCGAAACATACCACGTTTTCGACATTCACACGTTGCCGGCATCACTTGCCGCAACATTGGCATGTGGGTTGAGCGCGGATAGCCGAATAATGCGGAAACTGGCGGGGGTAGAAGTATCCCCGCCTTTTTTGCTAATTGCGGCGGCGATCATGGACGAATTGACCGCGTTACGCTATCAGATAGGCGCGGACGAAAACACACCAAAGCCGCATTATTTACTGGATACCATTTTAGGCGGAAGCACGGACCGCGGCGCGTTTGGATTCGACACCGCGGAAGAATACGAAGCGGCCCGCCAAAAGATCATAGAGAGGGCATTGAAAAATGGCTAACACAATAGGCACCGCTTATGTGCGAATCATGCCCACCGCAACGGGAGTACAGGGCCAAATATCCAAGGCGTTAGGACCGGGCGCAGAAGCGGCGGGAGCGTCCGCGGGTAAACTTTCCGGCGGTGCGCTTGTTAAGAGTATGGCGGGTGTACTTGCCGCGGCGGGTGCCGGCAAACTGATTTCCAATTCCTTGTTTGCCGGTGCTGATTTGCAACAGAGTATGGGCGGCATTGAAACGCTATACAAAGGCGCGTCTGACAAGATGATGAAGTACGCCAATCAAGCATACATGACAAGCGGCGTAAGCGCGAACGAGTACATGCAACAAGTAACGAGTTATAGCGCGGGCTTGATTAGTTCCATGGGCGGCGATGTAGACGCGGCGGCCGATGTTGCAAACATGGCCATGATTGACATGGCGGACAATGCTAATAAGATGGGTACGCCTATCGAGAATATCCAAAACGCCTATCAAGGTTTTGCAAAGCAGAATTATACCATGCTCGATAATCTCAAATTGGGATACGGCGGCACCAAAACAGAGATGGAAAGGTTGTTGCAAGACGCAAGCAAAATTAGCGGCGTAGAATACAACATCGACAATCTAAATGATGTATATGAAGCAATCCATGTAATACAGGGCGAAATCGGCATCACAGGGACCACACAGAAAGAAGCAAGCGAAACCATTTCGGGCAGTATCGGAATGATGAAAGCCGCATACCAAGATTTGTTGGGTAATCTCGCATTGGGTAATGACATTTACCCGAACATGGTGGCGTTGTTTAGTTCCGTGATCACGGTGGCCAAAAACGTTTTGCCGGCCATCGGTAATATCCTGTTAGGTATTCCCCGCATGATTATTGAGCATTGGCCCGCCATCAAAACGGCGGTGTCAACGGCGATCACGAACGCCATTACCACTATCAAGAATAACGGGCCTACCTATTTACAGGCGGCACAAGATACCGTTACAAAGTTTGCAAACGGAATCATTAACAACATACCGGGGTTGCTATCCAAAATTGGCACGGTAATCAAAAGGGCCGTGCAATACATCGGGCAATCCGCGCCGAAGATCGTACAAGCGGCGGCGAAAATCCTTGTATCGGTGGGCGCAACACTAATCAAAAACTTGCCGGGCATCATTTTGGGCGTTATTAAGTTAGGTGTCACCACTATCAAAAGTTCGTTTTCACTTATTCGCACCGCGTTACATTCCGCGGTGAAGGGTTTGGGTACCATCATTTCCGCGCCGTTTAGCGGCGCATGGTCCAAAATCAAGGGCATCATTGAACGCATCAAGGGTTTTTTCCCGGTTACGTTGGGGAAGATATTTGACGGCCTGAAACTACCCCATATTAGCGTGTCCGGCGGTAAAGCACCATGGGGAATTGCCGGAAAGGGCGAATTACCGAAATTCAATGTGGAGTGGTACCGCAAGGCAGAAAATAACCCGTACATGTTCCGCGGTGCCACGTTATTCGGGGCCGGCGAGCGTAATGATGAGTTGCTATATGGCCGCGCGGCCTTGATGCGGGATATTCGGCAAGCCACAGGCGGCGGCGGTGAAGTAACCATCAACGTTTACCCGCCGGCGGGAAGTGACCCCGAAACCATCGCGCGGTTAGTTGAGCAAAGATTGATTACAAGCACGAAACGGAGAAAAGCGGCATGGGCGTGATAACAGTACAAAACAAGTTCCCCGCATTTCGGTTCGCGGGTGAGAGTTCAAAAGATCATAGCGTATATATCACCGATGTAAACGTGTTCGATAGTGCGGCGCGCGATACAGAATCGGTAGAGATTCCCGGACGAAACGGCGCATACATTTTAGACCATGGCCGTTATAAGAATGTGGCGGTCAAATATGATTGTGCCATCGGGG
>Ga0326511_10004981_pt1 | contig 10522 bp, 9 predicted proteins | sample 0_2496_0518_D_FD_203701 | JGI IMG/M metagenome (GOLD analysis project Ga0326511, IMG submission 203701) | Bovine rumen microbial communities from UC Davis, California, United States - 0_2496_0518 | ecosystem: Host-associated > Mammals > Digestive system > Stomach > Rumen | place: USA: California... | reverse complement strand
CATCTCTTGCTTTTCTACATCCGAATAATTGTAAAACATATTTGCAAGTATTTTGACCTGCTTTGCCTCATATTCATAAACTTCACCAAACAAATTTATAGTAGCACCTTTTGAAAAATCCATTTTATCTGCTACTACATTCGTTACAGTTACATCTTCCTCATAGAACTCATCTGGCAAAACTATGGATCCTTCTACATGAGTTTTTAACTCATTTGATGCATCTATATTTTTAGATGCACAACCTGTCATAGATAAACCAAGTATTGCTGAAAACGCTAACGCTAAAATTGATGCTTTTGATACATTACTTTTCTTCATAACTACATCTCCTTGAGAAACCTTAAAATTTTTATGTTAAACACAACAGTTGTACAATATTATAATATATAATAATATCATACAACTGTGCTTTTACATCAAATTAAAATTTTGTACCATTGTTAAAATACTCTGTGTTGTCACTACTAACTGAACTTTGACGATATATAGTCTTCGAACCTATATCATAACTGCTACTGTTTCCATCATTAACCGAATTAACATCGAAAACAGAACTACCCGCCATTTTCATACTTTCCTGTATACCCATAGGATTTACTGATGAATTCGAATAACCACTCTGCATATGTTGTCCTATTCCAAGACCCTGACCATCGAAAACATTTCCAGATGTACCATCTACCATAGGACCACTTACTAATGATACCCCACCATATTCGTCTGGGTGACTTACATCAAATACATTACCATTTGCATCTGTAACATAATTGCTACTTCCATTATCATAACTACCTACAGATACATCATGTATCTCAGCTGCACCAGAAATACTGTCTGCACCTACTGAATTATTTCCCCAAGAACCTTGAGTACTTGTAAAATTCGATATATCCATAGAACCACTACTATTTGCACCCGCTGAATTATTTCCCCAAGAACCTTGAGTGCTTGTAAAATCAGAAGAACCTATATCTACAGATGCTCCTACACCAGCATCACTTAAATTATTTACCCAATCAGAACCATAACCCATGTGCTCAGCATACTGATAAGCAGGATCAACAAAACCACTGTCATTACCACCCATAACTCCACCTGTCTCACCAGTGTACACTGAACCACCTGACATAGCACTTGACACTCCTACATTTGCAGAACCCCAAGAACCTTGAGTGCTTGTAAAATCACCTGTACCTACACTTGACATGTCAGATGCACCAGAACCCCAAGAACCTTGAGTGCTTGTAAAATCACCTGTACCTACATTCATTGAATTTGCACCCGAACCGATATTTGCATCATTTAAACTTGATACCCAATCCGAACCGTAACCCATATGTTCTGCATAAGCATACGCAGGATCAACAAAACCACCAGTGGAACCACCACTATTAAGCATTCCACCTGTTTCACCAGTATACATAGAACCTCCAGCCATTGCACCCGATGTTCCTACATTTGCTGAACCCCAAGAACCTTGTGTACTTGTATAACTCGAAGAACCTGAATCAGCAAAATTGTAACCTCCATTATAATTCTGCTGCCCGTTCATGCCTTGTGTGTTACCCATACTTAACTGACTTGCAATATCAGAGGACGGTGTAATACCCATTTGCGCATAAAAATCAGCTGCAGGATCGTAAAATCCACCTTGAGAACCACCCATCTGCTGACCATAACTACTCTGACCTGAACCCCAAGAACCTTGAGTACTTGACATACCATTATCCATAAACTGATTAGAATTCCAAGAACCTTGACTACTCTGACCTGAGCCCCAAGAACCCTGAGTACTTGACATATCATTATTCATAAACTGATTAGAATTCCAAGAACCTTGACTACTCTGACCTGAGCCCCAAGAACCTTGAGTACTTGACATACCTTGCATTCCTTGTGCTCCAAAATCTACCTGACTTGAAGCACCAGTTGTTATACCAGCAGGATTATCCATCCAAGGACCACTTACTAATGATACCCCACCATATTCATCTGGATGACTTATATCAAATACATTACCATATGCATCTGTTACATAATTACCATTAGTATTACCATTAGTATTTGCATCAGGATTTGCCATGTATGACATAGCACCATTCTCTGTCTGAACAAAATTAGGATTCGAACTACCCATGCTTCCTGTACCATCTCCCCACGAACCATGAGTTGAAGACAAATTACTTGTAGCAAAATCTGCTACTGTACCATTACCAGTACCTGTACCATCTCCCCATGAACCATGAGTTGAAGATAAATCAGATGTCCCATATGTTTCGGATATATTATCTAATGCTTCACTGGCTGCTTGATCGGCTTTTAAAGCACCAACCATTGCACTCATTGCATCTAAAGTCTTTTTAAGTTCTTCATCTGATATCTTGAAAGCACCAATAACGGAATCATTTATAGTGCCCTCTAATGGCGTGTACCCATGGTTACCCAAAGCTTCTTTGAAAGCTTCTGCCATCTCTTCCAATTTCTTCTTCTCTTCAGCAGATAAATCCTCACGATGACCATTATTGTTTGCAGCATTTAAATGCTGTGCTAAATCCTGTATTTGTTGCTGTGTCAAATCTGCAAAATTCGAACTATGTTCACCATTATTACCACCATTCAGACTACCTGCTAACGAAGCAAATGTACTGAGTGCCGCTATATCATTATTCAGACTTACCTCACTTATATGCGCACTTACATCATTAAGATGATCTGCTAAATGTTCACTATCACTACCATTTAATATAGCAGTAGCCATAGTCAACAAAGTATTACCGCTTTCAGAACCACTTAAATTAGTTCCTACAGATTGCATCTTCAATGCTGCTTCTTGCAAAGCTTCCTCTATATGTTTTCTTTCATCATCTGTTAAATCAGGACTATTTAACTGTGATGCTAAACCAGAAACACTATTCACCGTACTTATTAAATCAGCCGTATTTACATTACTTAAATTAGTTGCAACAGTATTTAAATCTGACATAGCAGAAGCATTTCCTGCACTCGAAATGAAATCAGGTCTATTCATAACACCAATATCAGACTCTCCATTGTTTGCAGCCGAAGCTGAACTACCCGATACACTTGCAAACTGTGTTGCTACATTTCCTGCTAATTGCATTGAACCAGTTGGTACAGCATTAATTATAGACGCTATATCCCCCTCAGCTGTAGAACAAATCTGAACAGCTTGCTCCAAAGCATCACTGACAGCATTCTGACCTTCTTCTTGTTCACTCATATTATTCATTACTTTACCCACATTGCCCCTCATTTCAGGGTCCTGAATATCTACATAAGTGCTGTCGGATGCACTCAACATATTATCAAAACGCACCGCATTTACAGTACCATACCTACGATGTACCCCAAATGGATCGGATTCATCACGTGTGCCTGGTCTTCCACCCATTACATATATACCTTCATTACCAAACATATGATTGAAAGACTGCATCATATGACCTTGCTGTCCTGACATCCTTGAAACAATATCGTCCCCAACCTGAGTGGCATTTCTAATCTGATTAGAATCTAATAAAAACTGAGCCATAAAATCACACTCCTGTAAACCTTTGTATTTTAGCTATACTATAGCTACATATTATAATTTTTCATCCAAAAAACATCACCTATTTTTTAATTTCAAAAATATCTATTGAATTGTTTTATACTCATTGATTAAAAGTGACATCCTCCCCCGCCTGTAGAGGCGGGGGCTTCCCGTCTCCGGCAAGTTTGGTTCTCATTCGATAGCACCAATGTACTAAGCATAAGTGAGCTAACCCCGTGTGCCCCACGGTTCTATTGCTGTGGTTATGCGAAAACTATCCGCATTCCTTCATTTCTGATATTTATTGCGGCATTTACATCTCTGTCATGATGAGCACCGCATTCAGGGCAATCCCATGCCCTTATATTAAGATTTTTTGTTTCCTTGTTTACATACCCACAAACCGAGCAAGTCTGACTGCTTGCAAAAAATTTATCCACTTTTACAAGCCTTTTGCCCTGTTCTTCAAGCTTATACTTCAAAAAGGTCACAAACATTCCCCAACCGTTGTCTGAAACAGATTTGCCAAAATGCAAAACTTGTGACATAGCTTTCATGTCAAGGTCTTCAATACATATACAATCATAGGCATTGGCTATCTGCCTTGAATGCTTATGCAGAAAATCTTTACGCTGATTTGCAACTTTCTCATGTAGTTTTGCGACTCTGATACGCTGTTTGTCTCTGTTTTTAGAGCCTTTTTGCATTTTCGACAGCTTTCTCCACTCTCTTTTCAGTCGTTTTTCTGCCTGTCTGTAATATCTTGGATATGCAGGCTCGCTGCCATTGCTGTCTTTATACAGTTCATGCATAGAAAAGTCCAACCCCAAAAAACTTTGCAGCTTAGTTTCTTGTTCTTGATTTTCGTACTCAAACAATATGCTTGCATAATACTTTCCACTTGGAGTCTGACTTACTGTTACTGATTTCAAAATATAATCATTCGGTATGTTTCTATGTTGTTTTAATTTAACTTGTCCGATTTTCGGCAGTTTCAAATACCCATCTGATATAGCTATATTACCATTGATGCAAACGGTCGAATAGCTGTTTTGGTTATGCTTTTTGGATTTGAATCTTGGAAATCCTACTTTTGGCTGTTTGAAAAAATTCTGAAACGCAGTATCTAAGTGACGAAGCGACTGTTGTAAAGATATGCTGTCAACCTCTTGCAAAAACAGATACTCATCTTTTTTCTTCATTTCAGCTAATTCCTTTGCACAAGAAGTATATGTTACAGTTGTTTTGTCATCTTCATACTGTTTTATTTTTCTGTCAAGCCAATGATTATACACCAATCTGACACAACCGAATGTTTTAGCAAACAAGACTTGCTGTTCTTCATTCGGATATATTCTGAATTTATATGCCTTGTTTGCCATTTTGCTCACTTCTTTCTTCTATCTTGTTGACATTGATTTTCAATGTATTTCTTTATCACTTCTATTGGCGCACCACCTGTTGTAAGCAAGCAGAAACTTTGACTCCAGAAATACTCTTTCCATAATTTCTGCCGTATTTGAGGAAATTCCTTCTTCAAAAGTCTGCTGCTTGCACTTTTATAAGCGTTTATGAACTTGCTTATTTCTGTATTCGGGTGTGCTTTGAACAGAATATGAACATGGTCTTTATCATGATTCCATTCTTCAAGAGTAATATTGTAGTTTGGAGCAATGTATTCAAAAATCTCCTTTGCCCTTTTAGATATTTCGTCATCAAATACCTGTCTACGGTACTTTACCACAAGAACAAGATGATAGTGCAGTAAGAATACCGAATGTGCATTACTATCTAATTTCACAGTATTTCAGCCTTTCTTAATTCATTCGACTGAATATATTATATCATATTGTTTGTGTGTTGTCAAGTGCATTTGTTAAGCCGGGGACGCAATTCATCCCCACCTTAGAGGTGAGGATCTTCTTGCTGAAAGAGGATAAAAAGAAGAATGTATAACATTCTTCCTTTTATTTAACTCACTGACAAACCCACGGATTTACCCGTGGGTTGGTTTCTTGTACTACTACTCCTGAATGTCGTGCATCTTATTATCTTAATAATAGACTTTGGACTGCTCTTTGTAATAATACCCAAAACCTTCTAATACTCAAGTATCTACTACTTTTACAAACATCTGAATGTTTAGAGTATTTTAAGTGCTGTCATTCCCTCTATGATTTTTATTTACTTGTTTAAACTGTCTTGTGGCAACTTCATCCCACGGGCAAGCCCGTGGGTTTTTCGCCACATTTATATAACTTATTATGCACTTTCATCACTTTTATGTTCCCAATAATTATAAAATTGGTCTGTCTTAGGATCGCGTAAAAATGCATTATAATTCACACAGCCATTATACCCCTCTGATGCTTCTTTTGTTTCTGAACCATGAGAGTAACTGTATGGCACCTCATTAGCTGAACTGCAGAAAAACGAAGCATAATCATCACCATGTGCATCACATGAAGAATTCTTAGGTAAACCATGTTCATCACAATCAAAATAATATTTATCACCATTGTTAGGATCACGCACTACACAATAAAAATGACCACCACCAGAAGTACCCTCAACTCTTGCATCAAAACCATACATTCTAAATATTGCAGCACAAGCAGATGCATGATTCTCACAAGCACCTAAACCTGTTTGATCTAACACACTGGTACCCCTGACTACTCCACTCGCATAATCACTATTACAAGAAGCACCCATTCTCTCCATTATTCCTGATTCATAACCAGGACCCACATCATCTGCATAACAATGACTATATTCAGAATTTGCCATTATATACTTATAACCCATATATGCTTTCTCTGCTGGAGACATATCATCAGTACAATATAAAGCATCAAATTCTAAAACCAGATTGTTTAAATGTTCACTATTTGTTGGTAATGGCTCTCCAACACACAAACTATTCATTCTGTCTATTTTATCCTGACTTAACTCCTGCCATGGTTTACCCCTATAATCATATCCTGTTAAATCATAACCTGCAACTATATGAGAATCTGTATGCGCCTTTATACCAACATGTGCATCAAAAGTCTCACCTTCATCCCACTGTATATTACCTGCTGCAGCTGCACACCTACGCACATTACCGTAACTAAAGCCACCATCAACAGAGCCACCAAAAGTACCACCATTCTGCTCATAAGTAAATCCTGCACCAGTTACACCCTGGTCACGCGCAGATAATGCAGCTGTTAAAGTACCCATTTCTCTTGTTACACCCATACCATCATTATTACTTGTATCTTTTAATGCTAAGGCTATTAAGGCGTCATCAAAAGTCATATCACCACTCTTTACATGTGCATATAACTCAGGTGCTATTGCTTCAAGATTCGAAGGTGTCATATTCATGTAATCATCTACAGTAAACCTTACTGCATCTTCATCAAAAAACTCATAATTCAAACCTTCACTTGTTAAAGCATTTCCAGTTTTCTCTTTCAAATCAATAAATATATCACGTTTTTCATCTACTGAAAATTCTGTTTCATTATGCTGTACTAAAGCAGCTACAGCATCTGTAAATGTTAAATCACCACGTAAAACTTTTTCATATAATTCAGGAGAAAATTTCTTTAAATCTTCCACTTTCATATTCTTAAATGCTGCTGCATTAATCAATTCATTCGGATCCCCAGTAAAATAAGCATACTTAATCTTCTCTGTAGCTTCACCTTCAGCAACACTAAGAATCTTATCAGCATTTTCTATTGCTTCACAAATCTCCCCCGCATAGCCTGATTGAATTTTTACAGAAACTTTTTCTGCCATCATCTGTTTCCAACAATCGAATATATTTGCTGGACAATCGGGCCCTGTACAAAAATGTGACTCAAATTCACTGATATCTACAATACAAGTATGTAGTTGTTTTTGAGCTGAATCTGCACCCATATTATATCCTTTCGTGGAATTCCTTAATTGAGTCATTTCACTCTTTAAATAACTAAATTGCATAAACACATCTCCTTTATTATTTAGATTTCAATTCAAATCGAATTGATAATTCCTATCTTAATATAACAAAACTTCAATAAAAACAAAAAGCAATGAAATGAAATCAAATTCATCTCATTGCTCTTGTTTTATAAATTAAATACTTAAATCAGTAACAATCATTACTGAGCGCCCTGCCACTTACCCTTTGTGGAAGAACCTGCCTCTGTAGCATCCTCAGTAGCCTTAACATTCTGACTGGAAGTATCACTATCTCTCTGGAGATAATCTGCCTTATCCTTTGCAGCTGCTGCCTTACCACCAGCTACTGTAGTATTAAGAGCTGTTGCAACACTTGCAATCTTATTATTGAGAGCCTCGAAAGCTGCTGCTGTAGCACCCTGAAGTGTATCACTGAAATTATCCTCAAAGGACTTACTAAAATTAGAAATATCAGTATTAAAAGTATCAACACCAGACTGAAGCTGACTTAACTTGGTCTCCAATTCCTCTGGATTCATATAAAGCTGTAATGCCATGTTAATTACCTCACTTTCAAAATAAACTCAATTATTCATTTGTTGCTGCAGCCTGCGCCTGAGTCTCTGTCTCATTAAACTCAGTTTCAGCATTATCAGCAGACTTCTTAGCATTCTCAATGAACTCATTCTTGAGCTGCTTGATATCCTTGGAAACACCCTCAAGAGAAGTCTTGAAAGACGTTGCAGCATCACCAGACCAGCAAGTACCTTCACCTACTGCATTCTGTGCAAAATCATCAACTGCCTGAATAATCTGGTCTACCTTACTTGCAAAATCATTAAGAGTGCCCTTATACTGATTGAGAACGTCAGTGCTAACCTTTACATTCGAAGTATTAGCCATGTAAATCAACTCCTTAAAAAGTAAAAATTTATTTATATTATACAGATAAACTGCATAACATCTTTAGTTAATGATTGTTTTATCAATCACTTAATATAATATTACATCACTGAATTTTTTAAATATTCAATAAAATGTAAAATCATTCAATACTACACATATACTTGAATTACTATCAAACATTTGTGTTTCTATCAACACTAGTTGCTTCAACCTGCTTAGCCTTCATAACAATCTTATCAAGCTTAGATGATACATCATTACAATCTCTTCCAATTGTACTAGTATTCTTTGCTAACTTTCTCTGAGCATTCATAAGCTTCTCATGAGAACGATACTTACCACACTGAAAACCATCTTCAATCATAGTTACCATCTTACCCATTTCATCAGCCATAGTATCAAGCTCAGAACCTATCTTACGAGTCTTACCAGACACATCAGAAACCTTTTCTTCGTCAATGTTTACAACATCAACACCATTAACATTCTGAATGGCCATCTTCATTCACCACCTATTTACTATTACTTATTTGCCCACTTACCTTTTGCAGAAGTACCTGCTTCAGTTGCTTCCACAATCTTTTGACCTTGCATAGACACAGAACCATCTGTATTTACAACTAAATCCAGTACCGAGTTTAAATCTGACTCTGTCTTCTGAATCTTTTCTCTAAGAGCAGTGATATCAGAAATCATGGCTTCACGCTTCTCATCATAAGCAGCCTGTGCTGAACCTTCCCATACACTCTTATCTACTGCAGCATCATTTACCTTCTGCTCAGCAGCATCTAACTCATTATAAATATTCTTCATCTGTGCAATATATTCTCTTGCCTCATCAGGAGTAATATCTATCTTTACACCATTCGCAGCCATTTTAACTCACCTCACTTAACCCATAGAAATACCCTGTATCTCTGTTATTGAACTATCCACAGCATCCATGATACCATCTACATCTGATTCCGCCTGATCGTAAATCTCTATAACCTGCTGAAGTGCATCTGCAAAACTCTGCATATTATCAGATGTGGTCTTGCAATCATTCTGCTGCTTTTCAATACGAGACTGGAATTCCTCTTTACCTGCCCCTTCTCGCCAAGCACTAAAAATCTTACCAGTTGTTGACACATACTTATCAATAGCATCATCCAACTTCCCTTTTGCATCGGCTATACAAGTTTTTGCAGAACTTATCTGCTCAGTGTCCCACTTGTACACATCCTGACTTGTCTCAGTAGCCATAAAAATCAACTCCTTAAAATAATTAGTCCTGTTTTATATAAAACTTCATAATTGCTTATAGGCTGGACTTGAAACCTTTTATATACAAAATGTATATACCTGTTAAATAGTCACTTGCTTACAGTTTTATAAAATATAGAAAAATATGTAAATATTCATCTTCCCTATATTTCAACACAAACTGCTATGCTTTACCTCTAAATACACTTTCAAACATTCTCCTTTTAAAAAGGGGTATGCATGCTTTACTTGTATATTTAAAGGGATGTGTGTTTGCTTTAATCCCCGACAGGTAACATACTACTATCACTTGGTTAGTATCTATGCTCTGTAAGGAAATATTATTAAATTAAATACTAAAACCTTGACATACCGTTCGTCAAAACTGGAAATACCTTCACAATTTTAACTTCCTTACCTAAATACTACTTTCATTGTATACTTACATATATCACTACTCGTATATTTACTGAAAGGCGTGATTCTTTTATAGTGGCTTCGTTCACGGCTTGCGTACCACTTCTATTATTTAATACTTATACTATGACTAAAACTTTATGCTAATACATATTTATCCGTATCTCATAAGTTTTTGCTCGCATTTATATCCCGTAACAATAAATTACCACATATTGGACATGACCATTCTCGCTCACTTAATTGTAAAACCTTTTTATAGTACCCTCATTCGTGACACGTTTTACTACTACCATACCACCTACTTACTATATGTAATGGTATCTTTAACTCCTTACACCTTATCTCTAATAAGTGCCTGAATGTGTAAAATGAATGGTTTTGTATGTAATATGCTAAATGCTTATTCTTTAGCATACCTCTTACATTTAAATCCTCTATTGCTATGTAATGTGG
>Ga0326511_10004979_pt1 | contig 10524 bp, 11 predicted proteins | sample 0_2496_0518_D_FD_203701 | JGI IMG/M metagenome (GOLD analysis project Ga0326511, IMG submission 203701) | Bovine rumen microbial communities from UC Davis, California, United States - 0_2496_0518 | ecosystem: Host-associated > Mammals > Digestive system > Stomach > Rumen | place: USA... | reverse complement strand
CAGTACGGTTTAAACCAAAATGCTGTTGTCCATGCGAAGCAGGCTGTAGCTAAGCAGCTCGGCGTGAGTACTGGTGACATCACGAATGCGCAGGCTATGTATTATATACAGCATGTGCAGTCAAAACAAAATCCTGGCGGCATTCCAAAAGATCAGGTATGTTCGACCATTAATGATAGCAGGAAGTACGGTGAAGTTTTGGACCTTGATTTGAATGGCGCGGCAGCTGCCGGGACGACGCCAGCTGCCGCAACTCAGGCTGCAACAGCGAAGGCACCAAAAACGGCATCTACCACGGCACAGACAACATCGCCTGCAAGCACAGCTCAGCAGCCTGCGTATGGCCAGCCCGGACATAAAGTAATCGGTAAAGGTGTGAATACTCACCGGCAGGATGAGTTTTTGCAGCTGCCAAGAAGCGACCCGCGTATGAAGCAGGTGCTAGAAAATATTGGTGTATCAAAAAGTGCATCAGATGCTACGGTCAAAAAGAAGCTGCAGGAGTATTTTGATAAAGAGAACGCCGACTACGAGGAACGATACAAAAACGCATCGCCGGATCGACAGAAGCTCATGGATCAGTGGCAGAACTCTACCAACACACAACGAGCAAAGATGATTGCTGATGCGGAACAGAAGCTCAATGCTTCCGGGTTGGTGGGTAAGGATCCCGGACTGAATAGCGGATCTTTGCAGGCCCTGATTTACGCACACAAACTTGAGGGTAAGCCGAAGGTAGCTAAAAACGCCGTAGAAATGCAGAAGCTGGCAAAAGACAGTGCGCTCAATCCTGACGGAAAGCAGATCGGGATTATCCACAGGGCAGACTCACAGAAACATCACAAGGCCCTTAGAGATAACGCACATTATTATGTTGGAGACGGACTTCATGATGGCGGAACATATATGACCACACGGAGAGGGGAGTATTCAGGAGCTAACATGCAGGTGACTTTCAACAAAAAAGCTCAGTTTCTGGAATACTCTCAAAACTCTTCGTCTCTTGCTAGAGGAACAAAATCCAAAGCGACCACGATGGCATTAGTAGATGGGTACTCATCTTTGGATACGGGTGCGTCGAAACTTGGAACCAAACCCGGAGACGCAAGATTGGCACCTGGGTCTAGAAAGAATGCATTTGTCGGCGTAATGGCAGTCGCAAACGGCTATGATGGTATCTATGCGAGAAATGGAAATGGTGGCTCGTCCGATTATTACATGGCATGCTCCAGAGAAAATATGACCGTATATATCGAATAACGGCTTGATGAATAAACCGAAGAGAGGTAATGTGGTTGTAAGGAGGGGAACGCCATGAAAGATAAGGAATTCACAGATTTTATTGCGGAAACACTCAAGGAAGATCTCAAAGATCCCGAAATCGTGGACATTATAAAGGGAGAGCTTAAGAGATCAGAAGAGGAACTGAAACACAGCAAGCAGATGCGAGACTTGCTGAAGGAGTACGAAGCACACGAAGAAGAGATAGGTTTCGACCTTAATGCGGTAAAGAAAACACTGGACCCTGCAGTCATCCACAATGCGGTATTACGGGTTATGACAGAGCAGGGCGTTCCCGGATGGGCAAAGCGGTTCTTTATTAAAGACAAACTGATGGGGCTCGTAGAAATCTACCGCTGATTAAAATTATATTGCAGAAAGCACCCGAGAGGGTGCTTTTTTAGTGCTGACAGGTGCGTATATGGAACGGTTAAGAGTAAGATATGACGGTGGACGAGGATCAGGAAATCCCGGTCATTTAGGAAACCCACCAAATGTGGGTGGTTCAGGTAGTGGAGGTGCCGGTGGCCTGGTTGCGGTCATTAATGGAAAAACCGCTGCTGAGGTGCAGAAGCAGTATGGCCTAAACCCGAACTCTATAATTCATGCGAAACAGGCAATATGTAAGATTACTGGTGGGAACGTAAAAAGCGTAACCAACGCACAAGCCTTGTATTATATCCAGAACGCCAAAAGCAAACAGAATCCGAATGGGGCAGACAGGGCGCAGGTGATCAAGGACCTGCAGAATGATCCAGCAAATTTGCAGCTGAACAAGCCGACACCACAGGCTCCGGCAGCAACGGCATCGGCGATTCAACAAACGATACCGAACAACGCTCCAAACAAGACGCAGGCACAGCAAGCAGCGGTCCAACAGGCACAGTCGCAAACGCCAAGTTCAACACAGAATCAAGCGCAGCAAAACAAAGCTCAACAGACACAGGCTCAGGCAACTACGACGCCTTCGGCGCAACCTCAACAGACACAGGCTCAAAATCAGGCGATGGTGTCGTCGATTAATAAGCAGAGTGCGGCAGCGATCCAAAAACAGTACGGGCTGAATCAGAACTCTATTGTGCATGCAAAGCAGGCGATCGCAAAGGAACTGGGTGTAAAGACCGGAGATGTTACCAACGCGCAAGCCTTATATTACATTCAAAACGCGAAGAGTAAGACGAATCCGGGAGGCACGAACAAGGCTCAGGTAATAAAAGACCTGCAGCAAAATCCCGGAAGCCTCAACCTTGCACCTGCAGGAGGATCGCCAGCCACGCCGACAGCTCCGTCGGCTCCGGCGAATACGCCGACACAGCCGCAGGCTCCGGTCACATCAGCGCCACAGCCGCAGGCCGCGGCAGCGTCCCAGACAGCCGCAAGTACACCGGCGCAGTCAAAGACGCCCGAAATGATAACCGGCGATGATGGATCGACAACTTGGAACGACGCGACATATGACAAGAACGCAAAGAGAACCGCGTTCATGTCAAAAACGGTGGCAGAAACTCAGGCAAAGCTGAGCGGATGGGCAAAGAAGGCATTCGACAAACTCCCACCTTCCGTACAGAAAGGTATCGTGGACTATACGGATGGATCAAAGCGGTACAATCAGGGACTTCGTGGATGGACATGGGTTGTACAGCAAACCGGCAAATTTGTCGGTATTGATAAAATCAATCCGGATGAAATAGGAATTGGACAGTTTGCTTACGGGAAATTCTGGCAACGTGGTGAGATGCGGAAGAACATCGATTACGCGACAAAGGCGATCGACTCTTACGAGTTACCCCATGACGTAAACGTTCATAGGGGTGCCGGATTCGGCGCTTTCGAAGGGATGTTCGGGTTTAATCCCAGAGGCATGAATGAGCAGGATATTATGTCCCGCATCCAGAAAAGTAAAAACAACCGAGGCGATGATTCTTTTGTTGATGGCGGTTTTATGTCAACAACCGTTAATTCCGGAACACAGGTTAATGTCCCCGGAAACAATAACAGCGACGTAAACTTCAACATCTTTGTCCCCAAAGGCGCACGAGCCGCATACCTCAACGACGTTTCGCACTATAAACCACCTGCCAAACCATATCAGGATGAACTTCTGATTCAGCGCGGATCTGCTTACAGGGTTACTTCCGTATGGAAGGACAAGTCCGGAAAGCTGAACGTAAACATGGAAGTATCCGAGCAGATACCGAAAGGGTGCAAACTGGGTGCGACATGCGCCGAAAGCAAACTCCCGGGCGGCAAGACCTTCTCAAATCATTTGCCGACTGTTGCGAAGAATCTCGGTGTGTCCGAATCGACCGTGCGAAGGTACATCAAACAGTACGGATCCCTGTCGGCAGCACAGACTGCAATCAGAAATGCACAGACACCTTGACTTTCTGTAAAACCAAGGGAATAATGACAGGAAAGGAGGTGTTTGAATGAAAAAGGACGATGCTCTGAATCAGCTCGAAAAGATGATCAAGAACCCGCCGATAGATGATGCTGCGTATTACGACATTGCTGAAACACTAGGGGCTTTTGAAGCAAACTACAAATACTTCAAAGACAAGGATGTACAGGATATAAGCGGAATCCTCGAGAATGTAGAGAATGCGACCCGCGAGGAGGCACTTGTGGCTTTTGGAACATTGGTGGCATGGGAACACCTGAACGAGGGCCTGATACAGAACGTTAAAGATCAGGGGTATCTGAGTAAGCTGCTCAAACGAATCATTGAAACACACGACACCGCGGATCAGGCACGTGAAAGAATGATCGAGCGCAGTACAAAATAAATACAGCTGTTATTTGGATCAGCGACTTTCCGAAAGGAGAGCCGCTTTTTTGTTGGCGGAGAGGGGGAATGGAAATGCACCCTGCAATCATGCACGGAAGGCAGATGCGAATTGACAGCATCACTTCTTCCGAAAGTTTTTTTACAGAGGAAGGATTCTTCAGAGACACGCCGATAGTCACGTCCGTTGGGATCTTCGAGTACAAGAATCCGGACGGAAGCGTGAGGCGGGAGCTTAGGCTTCCTGAAGAAGTATTCAGCAAAAAGAGCCTTGCTTCCTACACGGGAAAGCCGATTGTTCTTACCCACAACAGGGCAAAGGAAGACGGAAGCATTAACAAGGACAACGTGGCGGATGAGATCGTGGGAACGATCCTGTCTGAAGGCTATGCGGACGGCATGGATGTACGCTGCAAAATCGTGATCCATGACATCGATAAAGTCAAAGCCACGAATGCGAGGGAGCTTAGCCTGGGCTATGACCTCGACCTGGATGAAACACCCGGAACCTGGAAGGGTGAGCATTATGATGCCATCCAGAGAAATATCAGGATAAATCACTTGGCAATCGTAAACACCGCTCGGGCGGGCGACCAGGCGCACCTTAATCTCGACGGAGACGATTCCGGGCAGATCCTACAAGGAGGAAAAGTAGACATGATGACACACGCAAATGATCTTCTGTCGCCGGACGAACTTGTACAGGCAATCCTGAATTTCACAAGCAAACGGCTCGACGCAGACGAAGAAAAGAATCCGTTCCAGAAGAAGGCCGCACCGGAAGGACCTGAAGCCGCACCGGCCCCTGCACCGGCAGCGCCGAAAGCGCCGGCAGTTCCGTCCACACCGGATCTTCAGACTGAGGAAGAGCCGAAAGTTGACGGCGGTGAGGATACGGATGCCACACTGATTTCTCTTCTTGAGAAGCTTCTTACCGCGCTCAAGGGTAAGAAAGCCCCGGCTCCGGCAGAAGCAGAAGCACCGGTCACGGATGCGGACGAGGAGAATGAAAATCCGAATCCGGATGATGATGAGATGGAAGACTTCGATTTCTTCCAGGAACCGAAGCCTGAAAAGAAAACGGATGCAGACGAGCCGGATGATGACATCGATGACTTTGAATACTTCCAGGAGCCGAAGGCAGAGAAGACAGATTCTCCTGAGGACGGATTCGGTGCAAGCCTGAACAAATCCAAGTCGAAAGCAACGAGCAACACCGATTCTGCTGATGCAATCGTGAAGCAGAGACTCGCAATCTGCAGGCTTGGCGACCAGTTCCACATGGACGGCCTCGAGAACCTTAGCATCCGCGATGGTAAGAAGGCCATCATCACCAAGATCATCCCGGACATGCGCCTTGATGGACGTGATGATGCATATATTGACGCTTGCTTTGACATCGCGATTTCCGCAGCAAAGAAGCGTAAGAACACGGAGTATCAGCGCATGCAGATGATGAGCGGTGCACGCATGGACGGTAAAGACGCCGGCACTGCCGCTGAAAGAGCGCGCCAGCGCATGATCGACCGCGAGGAAGGCATTGAGTCAGAGGAAGACTGATTAAAGAAGGAGGTATTACAAATGGCAGCACAGCTTACTTATGGTTACGACACACCGAAAGCCGTCCCCGGCATGATTGCGGACCTGGCAGAAATTGAGGTGGCGTCCAGAGCAAACGATGAAAATGATGGCGTCCTGAAGTTCGGTATGGGCGTTGTAGTCGGAGCGCACGCAGGCAGATCTGTTAAGAAGCCTGTGAGCGGTTCCACTGCGGCTGTTTTCGAGGGCGTTGTGGTAGCGAGAGAACACACCGAGCAGGATATGAATGGCAGAGTTGTTGTCCAGAAAGGTTCCACCGTTTCCGTACTGAAGAGAGGAAACATCTGGGCGCGTCTTGCTGACGCAGACACACAGCCGGGATACGGTGCAACCGCATATCTGATTGTTTCCGGCGATGATGCCGGATGCTTTACCGCAGCAAGCGCCGACGGCGTTGACGTCGGTGCGAAGTTCGGTGCTGAAGCACAGAAGAATGCAGCCGGAACCAAGTTCGATCTTGTCCGGATCACTATCGGCTAACAGAAGGAGGAATAACTGTAATGAAAAACACAAGATATAACCCCGCACGGCCTTCGGATTCCTTCGACAGAGCGGATTTCGCTGCGCTGAAGGCTTCCAACATCGTTCCGCAGCTTGTTGCGAACAGAGACATGCGCTTCGACAGTGCAGATGATGCATCCGTTTTCTTCGCCCGTGAGCTGGACTACATCAAGTCCAAGAGCTACGACAAGATCTATCCGGAATTCACCGCGCTGAATCATTTCCCGATCACCCATGAGGTTCCGGAAGGCGCAGTATCCACCACTTACTACAGCTACGAAAAGACCGGCCTTGCGTCTATCATCACTGATTACGCCAACGATCTTCCGAGAGCGGATGTAAAGGGCGCACCGAGCACTGCGTACATCAAGTCCCTCGGTGCTTCCTTCGGATATTCCGTACAGGAAATGCGTGCATCCAGAATGGCAGGCAAGAGCCTGGATACCAGAAAAGCTGAAGCCGCAAGATATGCTATCGACCGCACCGCAAATCAGATCGCTTTTGCTGGCGATGCTGAAAACGGCATGGTTGGTATGCTGTCCACCGGCAATAACATCCCGCTTTACACTCTGGCTAACAGCCAGAAGGATGCAAGCAGCACGGCATGGGTTGATAAAACCGCTTCCGAGATCCTGGATGACATCAACGGCATGTTCGCCGCACAGTCTCAGCTGACTCAGGACATCGAGCGCGCAGACACACTTGCGCTGCCGCCGGCGGTTTACATCCATATCTCCACCAAGCAGGTTCCGAACACTGGTTATACGGTAAAGAAGTTCCTGATGGAAAACGCACCGTATCTGAAGGAGATCATCTCCGCTCCGGAGCTTGCGGCTTCCAACAACTCCACGAATCCGTATGGGGCCAACGTTGCACTGCTTTACACGAACAGCGCAGAGAAGTTCTCTCTGGAGATCCCGATGCCGTTCTATCAGTATCCGCTGCAGAATCGTGTGCTTGAAGTCATCGTTCCTTGCGAAGAGCGTATCGCAGGTATCATCCTGTACTATCCGCTTTCCGCTATGATCGCTGTCGGCTGCTGATTTTTGAAAGGAATTAAAAGGTATGGCGAATATTACGAACATCTCAAACAGCAAGATCGTTACTATCGGTGATACAGTACTGCTTCCGGGACAGACAAAAGCTGTCCCGGAACAGTTTGAAAAAAGCCAGATCCTTAAGATTTACAGGGATCTGGGCTTTTGTCTTATCAGTGACGCACCCGTCGTTGCCGGCTTTACGGCTCCGGCGGCTGAAGCAACGGAAAAAGAAAACACCGTGTCCGAGGCGGAGGTGGCTGAAAACCTCAGAAAGGCACGGCTTGCATCTTTGAAGGGCATCTCTGAAGAAGGGCTTGGATCACTTGCGCGTGAACTGGGGATCAACCCGGCGGACTGCAGGGATCAGAAGGACGTTCTTGCAAAGGTCAGAGGTGCGTTAAAGAAAGCCTGACGCGGGGAGGTGGAGACGATGCAGGCACTGGCTATTTTCCGAATCGTGGCTCCGGAGTTTGCTGATATCCCGGATGAAAATGTCGTTGATGAATATGGCAACGTCACGCAGTACGGGGTAAATGCATACATGGACCTTTACAAAGACCAGATATCAGAGAAGCGATTCGGCGCAACGTATCAGAAAGCCCTTGCCTACCTTACGGCACACAAGCTCAAAATGTCAGGCTTTGGAGATACATCAAACGGAAAAATTGCGGACAGCCTGCGGGTCGGATCCTACTCAGAAGGTGAAACCTCAATCAGTTACACAACGAATCAGGGGACAAACCTGCAGGTTGACGCAGAATATGCGCTTACTGTTTACGGGCTGGAATTCCTGACCCTGAGAAGGAATGCAATCATCCCGATTATCAGTGCGGGGGAGGCACCACTGCCATGAGCATTATTGACAGATGGACACCGGAGGGGCTGCGGTTAAAAGCAGCCCTGAAAGAGCTGGACAAACTGGAAGTCGCTGTGGGCTTTCAGGCCGGGAGCGGGGCGGATGAAAATGGCACGGACATCTGTGATATTGCAGCCTGGAATGAACTTGGAACTTCACGGATTCCGTCCCGCCCGTTCATGAGGCAGAGCATTGATGACCACGCCGGTGAGATCAATGAATTCATGCAGGGCATGAAGGACGAGATCATATCCGGGGCAAGCGCGGAAACTGTGCTGAATACCGTCGGTGTGTTCCAGAAGGACATGATCCAGCAGGAAATTACAAACGGGAGCTTTGCGCCGAACGCACCCGCAACTATCGCCAAAAAGGGCAGTTCTCATCCCCTGATAGACACCGGAAGAATGAGGCAGTCGGTCAATTACATCGTGCGCGCGAAAGGAAGTGGTAGTTAATGAGATTTCTGAAAAGAAAGCATCTCATCCGGAGATATTCGCCACAGACTTATACAGATGGCTACGCCTCGGTTCCGTATGAAGACTCCATCTTTCTTATGGACGTGCAGACTATGGAGGATATCGTCGAGACTACCCCCGACGGAACTGTATCGAGGCAGAGGGTGAAGACTTTCTGCGATTCTCCGATTCTTGTGGAAGATCAGGAAAAAGAGCGCAAAGCGGACAGGCTGTGGTTCCAGGAAAAGTGGTTTGAATGCCGGAGCAGCCGGCTGAGTGAAAATACGCCGCTCAGGCACTATACTTCGACATTCGTTCAGTGCCTGGACCAGGATCCACCTCCGGAAGATGGAGGTGTTTATGAATCAGACTGAACTGCGTGCCCTGCTTTATGAAGAAACATCAAAGTTTTTTACCGGAGCAAGGGTGATCTGGGCAGAACAGATCAACACGAAACCGAAGCCGCCATACGTTACGCTGAAGCTCGGAAGCATCGGAAGGACAGTCTTTCCGCTTGGAGACGAGAACGATGAAAGGGCTTACTCAAGCGATACGATCCTGGAAGTCAATCTGTACACGAACGGCAGAGAGATACAGGTCGGCCCGAATATGACGGGAAACTTCGTGAACACCGCAGCTTCCGACATGATGGAGTTTGCAAACTTCCTTGAGTCGGAAGGTGAGACGATGGTTTTTGCGCTGGCTAATGTCAGCATCATGCTGAAGGAGAAAGTGCGTGACCTGACGGAGCTTATGAACGAGTCTCGCTTTCGATACAGGTCCATGGCTGAGTTCGATATCACGTTTATCCAGGATGCAAGCGGACGCTATGCGATATCTGGGAATACCGTGCCGAATTCCAGCGGCGGCGGGACCGACGAGCTTCACGATGCTGTGAACGGAGACTTTACGGAAACAGAAGCCGTGAATGCCGAAGCCGACAACATAACGGCGTACACGGATGAGAACGAGCGCAAGCTTATGGATGAAAATATGGATGTTCTGGCTGCCGAGGGCGACAGCTGAACACCGCACCAAAGGAGGCAAAAAACATGATCAATAACAACCTTGACGATATCGTCAAGATCCAGATTGCGATCTCTGACCCTGCCTTGACAGAGGACGTTTTTAACCGTCTACTTCTCGTCATCGCACCGCCTGCAAGCACGGGCAAGGCTCAGATCGGCACAACGGCGCTGATTTCCTCGGCGAAGGAGCTGCTTGATTTCGGCTACACGGAAACATCCGAAGCCTATATCGCTGCAAATGTTGTGTTCAGCCAGGATCCGTCTCCGGACCAGATTGCCGTGGCTGTAAGACAGGTTACGAGCGAAGCCGGCGCAGAGACTGTCACCTATGAAACGATGACCACCGTGCTTAACCGGGCGGAGGGCGCTGTTTCCTTCTACGGCATCGATATCACGCAGTACGCATCTGTCAGTGCGGACCTGCTTGAAACGATCAGCTGGGCAGAGGCAAACGAGAAGCTGTTCGGCTTCACCTACACGACGAATCCGGGCACACTGCCTGTACAGAACACCAATTACAACAGGACATTTGCAGTCTTTGCAGGCGATGCGGACGGCTTTGCTGCGGATGCTCAGCCGGCAGTCAACAAATACGCATCCCTGGCGCTTATGGCGAAGTGCTTCTGCTATGATCCGGGATCTGAAACATTCGCATTCAAGACCCTTGCGACCATCGTTCCGTCTGTTATCAGCACGACGAACAAGACCGTGCTTGAAAATAACAACGTGACAACGTATCTGCGCTATGCCGGAAAGAACATCACGCAGGGCGGGAAAGTCCTTGGCGGTGAATGGATCGACGTTATCCGCTTCCGTGACTGGCTGAAACTCGACATGCAGACCAACGTGTTCAATGCGCTGAGGCAGAACAAGAAGCTGCCGTTCACCGATGACGGCATCACCGTTATTGAAAATGCGCTTGAAACTACGCTGAAAGCAGGCGTGAGAGTCGGCGGTATCTCCCCGGACTTCTACAACG
>Ga0326511_10004978_pt1 | contig 10524 bp, 15 predicted proteins | sample 0_2496_0518_D_FD_203701 | JGI IMG/M metagenome (GOLD analysis project Ga0326511, IMG submission 203701) | Bovine rumen microbial communities from UC Davis, California, United States - 0_2496_0518 | ecosystem: Host-associated > Mammals > Digestive system > Stomach > Rumen | place: USA... | reverse complement strand
CATCTGAAGGAGTTCTGTATAGAAATGTCAGAGACGGTCGTAAAGGGGCTTACAGGCTCTGTAGCGGCGTTTAAATGGGCCAGTGCGTCGTCTGCATCCATGTCTACCACGTAGGAATCCGCAATCAAGTAATTTTCGGAGTCATAGAAGACGTGTCTGCACACGGCCGAGATCTTCTTCCTCGTCTGCGTGACATTATGGACACGGAACGGCTGATCACCCTGCGGCGTCGGACAGACGATGATTCTTCCTTCGGTGATGTCATCGACATAAGACAAATCAAGGTCGATGGTAAGGGAAAAGTCGCCGTTGTCTTCCTTGTGGACAGACGCGAACAAGGGCCGGATGATTCTGTCGCCGTTGTTTGAAAAGACCTTATCGGTCTCGCCATATAGTCTTATCATATCCACCTCGAAATACTGCGCACCGTTACGGATGTCACCGTTCCTGTCCAGGTCAGAGAATGCAGTCCTGGCGTCAGCTTGATGTCATTGTAATCGCCGGAGACGCTCCGATTCGCCAAGTTGCCCTGGCTATAGGCGTTCAACTCTGCGGAGTCGATCGTGATTTCCCCAGCTGATGGCATCGTGATCGTCAAGGCCAGATAGCCATCAAGGCTCACTGTGACTGTCCCGCTTCCTGCGATGGTGATGCGTGGTGCCGCGTCTGTGTTGCCATAGTTGTAAACGCCTGCCGGGGACGTGGAAAAGGTCTGCGGCTGTTCCTGGTACTGCAGCTTGTACGGCTGCACATGCACAGTGATGGTGGCGACCTTGACGGAGTTGAAGTTCCCTCTGGCGATGTCGATGCCCGTCAGCTGGGAGTATCTATAGACCTTATCAGGCTCATTTGAAAAGACGATGTCTCCGGAGGTGCGGAAATATTCTATCACCTCGTCCGGATCGAATCCGTTATGTAAAAGAATGGTGAAGGCCTTGTCATAAGCTTCCGCTCCCAGGTCTTCGATGATATCTCCGGGCCTCCCGTCGATGGTGACCTGGTTGATCCTGCGCGGAGGCGCAGAGATAGGCGGGACTGATGTTATCACCAATCCCGCAACAGATGAACTATCTTTTCCGTTTATCTTGACCCACATATCGCACCTCACGCATATACGGCATCAACTACCGTTCTCTCGACAAATCTGCCCATCTCGCGGTCATCCATCTCAACGGTTACTCCGAGAAGGGCGTCCTTAATTGCCTTCGCCACGTTTGTCTGTACTCCGCCGTTGGTCGAGATCTCTGCGGCCACATTTCGGATCCAGCGTGTGTTGTTCTCAAGAGGCACGATTGCCTCCGCACCATCTTCACCGACCTCTGCGATGGTTCTGTGTGTAATAACACCGCCCTTTGCCAGTCGAGGAAGGGAGATGGTGCTGACATATCCGACAGATACGCCTGGCAGTTTGTTGATCAGGCCGATCGCGCTGTTAATGATTCCGATGGCCTTATTGATGGCACCTTCGACTACTGACAGCACGCCGTTGATACCAGTCTTGACTGTGTCGGAAATAGCTGTTCCCAGTGCGGAACCGATGTTGCTGAACTTATCCTTGATCTTGTTCCACAAGCCGGAGAAGAACGAACCCCAACCGGCGAAGACCAGCTTGATGCTCTGCCACGCCTTTTGGAACTTTGTCTTGAACCATGTGCCGACCGGTTCAAAGACTTCCTTGACGTTCTTCCACAGGTCTTTGAAGAGTTGCTCGACCTTCTCCTTGCATTCCGTCTTCACGGCGGAAACGACTTCCGGCAGTTTCTTGATCAGCCGTGGGATCATCTGTCCCAAACCGGTCACGATGCCCATGAACAGCTGGAACGCGCCGTTGATCAGTACATTCAGATTCGACAGCAATGTGGACACGATTGTAGTGACCAGTTCCGGCATCTTCTGGATCAGCTGAGGCGTGGCCTGCACCAATCCGGTGACCAGAGCCATCAGCAACGCGATGCCGGCCTCGATGACCAGCTGGATATTGTCTGCGATGGTGTTGACGATGGACTCGATGATGGTCGGAAGCATCTCGATCAGCTGCGGGATGGCATCCGTGATGCCTTGGATCAGGGACACCAGGATCTGCACACCTACTTCAATCAGCTGGGGGAGCAACTCGATGAACGAGGCCACCAGCTGTGTGACCAGTGTCACAACGGTAGGCAGTAGAAGCGGGATGGACTGCAAAATACCCTGTGCCAGCATGGTGATGATCTGGGGAGCGGCCACAAAAACGCTCTGCGCCAGCGTAGTGACCATAGTGATCATTGTTGGCACTGCGGTGGTGAATGCGGTCAGAATTGATGTCAATCCTTGCTGGATCGCCGCTGTGGCTCCTTCGTTGCCGGCGACCAGATCCGTGAAGCCTCCGATCAGAGTTGTGAAGCCTGGCATAAGGTTCCCGATGATCTGATTCTTCACGCCTGCCATGGTGCCGTTCAGCTTCGTCATGGCATCCTGGAATGCGGCGGATGCTTTGACGGAATCCTCGCTCATGACCATACCGTAGTCGACCGCTTCCTGACGCAGCGCGTCAGTCTCTTCTGCTGTCATGTTGAAGATCGCGCCCATGTCAACGGCTGACTTTCCAAGCAGATCAGACGCGGCGGCGGTTCTCTTCGCGCCGGATCCCATCTTCTGAAGGGATTTGACGACCAGATCGAACTGTTGCTCCTGACTTAATCCGTCCAACTCCTCAATGGACAATCCAACAGCCGCTAATTGTTCGGCCGCTGTCTCTGATCCGGAAGCGGCGTCCGCAATGACACCGGACAGCTTCTTCATACCTGTCTGCATGCCCTGGATGCTCGCGCCGGATCTCTCAAAGACATATGACCATTCCTGATAAGCGGATGAAGAGATTCCGATCTTCTGTGACATCTTATCGATCTCATCGCCTGCAGCGGCAACAGAGTTGGTCATGTCCCAGGTCTTTTTCGCCGCTACGGTAACGGCCGCACCGATGACCGCTGTGCCGGCTCCGATGGCCTTGCCCATGCTTCCGACAAAGGAAGACCCCGACTTCTTACCGGCTGAGGTTCCCGCAGTTTCTGCGGCTGGGTTCATCGCCTTTTGTATGCTGGTGCCTATGCCTTCAGCTGATGGCACTATCTGTACATAAGCGGTACCAAGATCAGGCACTCTCTTCACCTCCGATTATCAATGCACGCGCTCGCTCGAACTCTGCGATGGAATTGAAGCCCTCCACCTTTGTCTCGCGGTCGCGATGTATAAGCTTGTCGACCACTGATTGTGGCCGGTTTCTTCCAGTTCTTCCGCCCTTCGTGTTCTGCCAGATCAGAATGTTGACCCCATCGATCAGAGTCGCCATTGCCAGCCTGTCAAAGGTGACCTCTGTGTTCGAGATCTTCATCTTCGTCCTGGACTCCGGTCTCAATCCTTTCGCAAGGATCGCAATGTAAGACACCGGAAACTGTCGAAGGTCGTAAATGTGATAGTACTCTGCAAAGTCACAGAGCAATTCCTCTTTAGCCTCGCGGAGAAGCCCCACGAGGATCAGGAGTTTTTTGATGCGTCACTCGCTTGGTTGAAGATCTCCTCGATCTCCGTTGCCAGTGCGCTGACAGGGACGCGTCCGTCCTCGGCTCTGCAATGATCGTAGAGCCGTTTCTTTTCCTCCTTGCCCAAGAGAAGAGAAAGAACACGGGAGACCGCCAAAGAGTCCCCCGCGTTCAGATCACTCAGGGCGTCAAGTAATTCGGCGTTGTCGAATCGACTCTGGTCGATATTGATCTCGAATCCTGACGTTGTCTTCATGATTGTCTCCTTATGCGCGCTTGATGTACTCGTAATGCGTGTTGCCAGTAGAATCCGGCATTGCGCCCAGGGTAACCTCATATCCTGCGACTTCCTGGTCGGCATAGGTAATATCGCCGACCTCAGTGATCTTCGCGTCCGGAATGACGATTCTCTTGACCGCGTTGTTACGCATCACCATTTCCACGACATAGCATGCTTCATCTGCTTCGTCTGCGTTGGACTGGACAGTGATGCCGGTTGCAAGAGTGCCGGTGACATTGTCGTCGCCATAGACCATCTTGAGGACATCAACGTTCAGAGCCTCGATCAGAGTGAATGTGAAGTTGTCTTCCTTGCCGGTCTGGTAGGACAGGACAGTGTCGCCGCCCCACGCCTTGACGTTGTCGCTCTCGGGAGAGTTGGCGTTCGTCAGACCGTCCTCGGAGATGTATCCGAGGCAGACAAAAGCATTATCGAGGTTAGTGGTGGCATCGGTCGGAAGAGTCGATCCGAGTGCCGCACGATATACAGCACCGCCCAGCTTGGGTTTGGTTGCCGATACGTTCGTAGCTGTTGCCATTCTTATTCCTCCTCGTAGTGAGTAATGTTCCACACGCTTTGATAGCGGTACCGCTTCGTCTGCGTGTCCGTATAGTTGTATTCCGCGTTCAGCTTGCACCGGGAGATCTCGCTGACCTTGTCAGCTGCCTGCCTCATGACAAGCTTGACCGCACTGCTGAGAACAGCCGCATCATACAGCGTCCCGGCGTAGGCCTGTATCGCGAATGTGGACTGCTGGATGTGATTGGTGTCCGAGGAAGCGGTCTTCTCAACAATGAGATAGGCCACCGGCTTGTCTTCCGGTTCTTCCATGTACGCGGGCACAGACATCTCCGTGTTCAGATAGTCCAGTATTGTCTTCTCGATCATACTCCCACCGCCTTCAGCAGCGTGTTGTTGTCGCTGTTCTCTTTTTTCGCCGCAGACGTGACTGCCTCGATCCTTACGTTGGCACGATTCCGACCTACGTAAGTAGAGGTTTCGTAACCATCTCCGAGGGATGCCATCGCCGTACTGGCGTAGGATTGTAATACATTTACCATGGCATCCGACTGCATCAGCTCGCGGACGCCTGCACGGTTCAGGACGAACTTCTGTTTACTCATAGCGTTCGACCTTCACCTTCTTGTTCCATTCCAGTGGGATCAACGCCTCGATTCCCTGCGTTGGTACCCCGATCGTGTGGAACTTTTCGCCAAAAAAGGTGACATCGGCGTCCACCCAGGAATGAGTGTCCCCTTTTGGTATCGCCAATGTGTAAGCGATCCTGCGCCCTGAGAGGTTCAGCTCGTTGGTCACGTCATCACTGGATGGCTCGCCGATAAGCACCTTATTGATAGTGTAGGTTATGGGAATCTTGGTTTCGTGATTGAAGGCATCCGAACCCACCGTCACGTACTCGGTCAGCTGGACGGATACGGCTTTTTTTGCAAGCAGTGACAATTCAAATCGCCTCCCCGTTGATGTCCTTGTACGGGCTGATCACTCCATACCGCTGTCTTCTGATCCCCAGGCGCGCCAGCTCAGACTTTTTGATGAAGAGGCCGCCGCCAGGGACGAGATAGGTGCCGGATACGGAATAACCCATCGCAGACTCGGAGGTCTGCGTCATAGGTTCGGAATCTGTGGACGTCATGAGTGTTCTGGCGACCACGTCAACCGTCACACTCTTCGCCACGATTCCAAGATCGGGATCGGCCGCAATCATGGCATCAAGGTCTTTTCCGACCTTTTTCGCCTCGATGCGCAGAGATGCGCTGACCAGCTCGATGATCTGCTGGGCGCGAGTCTGCTCCTCTGTTGTCATCTGCCGCCAGATCGCTGTGATGTCATCAATGGTCGCGTATGTGCTCATTCTTTCGCCTTCGTTGCTTTCTTCTTAGGAGCGGGAGGAGTTTTGACCTCCTCCCACCCGTTGCCGGAGATCTCGGATTCTACCTTGATCCTCTGTCCGGTTTTCTTATTGATGTACTCACGCATTGGCTTCGATGCGGAAGAATGCACCATCATCCAGGATAGCCCAGCCGATATAGCACTCGCAACGCAGATATACCTGGTTGTGGCCGGCCAGATCGGAACCGGTGTTGTCCGGATCACCGTAGGGGATGACGTTCATCTCTACGTCCTTAGCATAGCCCCACTTGAAGGCGTCAAAGTCGCCGCCATATGCGTAGATCTTGCTGTTCGCGGATACGGTAGCGTTGACGTCGGTCGGGATGCCGTGGATGGACTCCGGAACCGCGCCCCACATCAGCTCGGGGTACTGCGGAACGCCGTTGACCTTCAGGCCAGCCAGTTCTGCGGCGGCGACCTTGGACAGGGCCAGACCGGTCATGTCATAATCGCCGATGGTGGCCACGCCGGCCGTGATGTTAGTGTCGACTGCGCTGTAGACGACCTTGGTGGACTGGCTGTCCAGATGGTTCGTGCCGATCACTGCGGAAGCGGTGCCGGTGAAGGGGTTGTAGCCGTGCATGGCCATGATGTCAAGGCCCTTCGCGACCTTCTTCGCAAAGCCATCAGTGAAGGCAGCCAGGATCTGAAGCTGCTTCTCCTCGGATGCATACATAAATTCGTCAGAGACGCGTGCGCCGTATTCGATCTTGACCGGCGTGATCTTCTTCGGTGCGACAGTGATGCCGCCGGCGACCTTAGCGCCATTCTCTGCGACTACAGAGACTTCATTGTCGAAGCCGAAGGTGAAGATGTCGGTACCGGTAAACTCTACCGGAACCTGTTCCGCCAGTTTGGCAAGAGAAGACTTGCCGCGTACTTTGGTAAAGAGTTCCTGTGCTACAGCTTCGGGGAACATGGTTCCCATGGTCTGAATGTTAGCAGTTGCCATTGTTTTTCTCCTATTCGTTTCTTAATTTTTTGACAGCCTCTCGGAGGCCTTCGTCCATGTTGTTAGGCTTCCGTCCCTGTTTCTCGGACGGCTCGCCGGTTGCCATTGGTGCCACGCTTCTGTGGCCGATCAGCTTGTTGAGAGCTTCTGCATCCTTGCGGACACTGTCCTCATCGTCACCGGTCAATCTGCCGGCCAATTCATATGGCAAGCCTACCTCATGCGCGATCCGCGTCCTCATGGAAGCGGTCTCATAAGTTTTGACCTTGCCTTCGAGTTCTTTGATCGTGTCATCCTTCTTTCCGGATGATTCAAGCTGTTTTCCCAGCTCCCCGATCTGCTTCTCGTACTCTTTGATCTTGGCGTCCCGCTCAAGGATCTGCGAGTCGAAGTCCTTCTTCTGTGTCTCCCGGTCTCTCTTCAGACGCGCGGCGATCACAGCGTCAAGCTGTTCCTGACTGGTAATCGGCGTAAATTCTGCCATGATGTTTCCTCCCATTTTCCGGTGGTGCCCGTATTTATTAAAAGGCTTTCGCCAATTAATAGCTGATTCGTTGTTTCTTCGGTTCCTTAGCTTCGGCACATATCCAGGCCGCATAGATCATCGAGTCCATAAGGGCGATGTCTACCGTGTCCTTGATAGATTTGTACCCGAATCCGCCGGAGGAACCGATTGCCCGTTTCTCGCAGTTCGTAACGCTCTGTGCGAGTGACGGCTGATTCGTGTGGCATAGCATCTTCTGTGCAAGCATCTGCTCGAACAATGCATTGGCCACGATTATCTCTTTGACGGTCGGCAAGATTGGATCCGGTTTTACCCTGGCGTCCTTCATTGCCTTTGCGAGGAGCTGACCGCCTGCCCCGTCTACCACTACTTTGGCAGGGTGTGCCTGGTTGATGAACGAGACGATCCAGTCCGTGCCGGATCTGATCGGCCGGCAGTCGATGGATTCAACAAAGATCCGTTTGTCCTCTGTTTTGATGGCGATGCTGACGGCCACGTTGGTGCCGTCTTTGCCATACTTGACGCCGCAATACATTTTCCCGGTAAGTTCGGGAGAGTCTACCTTGATGGCCTCCCATTCGGTTTTGGATATTGCGCTCTTTAGGTTGTACCGGATCCATAGGCCTAATCGCTGGATGTTGAAGTCCAGCTCGTCTCCTCCCGTTTCGTCCGCTATGGCTCGCTCTGTGAGGATCGTTCCCAGCGAAGGATTGGTCTCATACCATGCCTCGCGGTCATTCATGTCTGTGAGTTCGTCAACAGACCACTCCGCCCATCCGGCGTTCTGAAGCTTCCCTCCCAGCACATCGTCACGGAAGTGCATGAACACCGTACCAGCTGACACAGCTGTCGGAGGTGTGCCGCAGAATATCGTCTGCGGGTTCCTGGAGTCAGTCACAACGTACTTCAATGCCGTTTCCTGGTCGGTGGTGTACTCCTGTGCCTCATCGATAACGAGAAGGTCGAAGCCTTCGCCCAAGCCGCCCTTGCTGGATCTCGTTCGGAAGTGGATTTCGCCGCCTCCGTTCATCGTGATCCGCTCAAGGCCGTACTGCTTTGTGGTGATGAAGTCCGCGTCTCTGCCTTCCTTGTAGCCCGCTTCCTCCAGGATCTTCACCAGTCTGACCCAGGCAGCTGACGATGTGGTGGTTCTGTGAGCCGTGTGCAAGATTCTCTCGCCGTTCACCAGTCCCCACAATTCGCGGATGGATACGACCTCGTTCTTGCCGTTTCTTCGCGGCACAGAATAGCCGAACCGCGTATGTGTCCACAGGCCTTCGTCGTTATACGCAAGAATGGCAGAGAGAATATTCTCCTGCCATTCCTGTGCTGTTCGTGTCTTTGATCGATTGTAAATGCCGCACGCATCCGGGCCATATGAATGCTCATATTCAAGGATGAGTCCGGCTGTTGGTTCTTGTCTTCCCCTTCTTACCGCCATTTCTTTGACCACACGTCTTGCGCGCCGCCATCGCCTGGTTCGTATTCGGTTATGCATCGGCAATTCTCATGCCGCTGGTAGACTGCGGGGTCGCACGGATAATCGTATTCGCCCTCAAGATCTACGCACCACGGACATGCGCCGAACTCTGCGTGTCTTATGATCTTAGGCCTCAGGCCTGCGCGGTATTGGAACCCGGCGTTGCTCTCGATCGAGTCATCTACTACCGACTGCGAGAAGTTGATCACCGGATCCTTTAAATACTTCTTTGCCTCTTCATATGGGCCGTCAGATACGAGATCTATAAGGCCCTGTATTCTGCTGTTGTTCATCTCCGGTCGGATCGGATTCAGCCCCAATCCCGCCGACCTGTTGATGGTCTTCTGTACCGAATCGCAGTAATCCGCTACTAATCGGTAGTTATTTTCCAACATCGGACGGACTGTTCTGTCCGCGATGTTGTAGTACAGCGTTCCGTCCGGCAGTGCGTTGACATCTATCCGCACGCCGAAGGTCTGTGAGAGCAGTTCTCCGCACCTTATCGCGTACCTATTCGCATCTACGTATGTGCTTCGACCGCTCTCCATTTTCTTCAGCAGGCTCCTGATCCTGGAGTCCACGTTGTACTTGGTCTCAAAGGATGTCTTCAGCTCATTGAAAAGCTCCGGCGCGATGTCCATATCAGACTCCTAACAGGTCGAGCAGTTTCTCCTCGGTCAGATAGCCAGGATATGCCTGTTCGATCTTCAGCAGGCCGTCACCGATGATGGACATGGCCGCCGCATCCGGCTCGAATATCGGCATCCACGTCACCCGCGTCTGGTAGATCTCGTTCCGCATGTACTCGCGGTCATCACGCACACAGGCAGCAAGGTATCCGGCGTTGATGAATCCTGTGCCGAATATCCTCTGGGCCTTCCGGGCGGTCAACCTTAACGTCTCATGCGATGCCTTGATGGCCTCGGAGGACGAAGGATTCTGCGACGGGAATCCCAGATCATCCAGCGTCAGACCAGTTTCCCCGGCGAACAATCCGGCGAACATCCGGATCTGATCCACGTAAGGCGTCATAGACTGCTGTGTGAACTGTCCCAGCGTAGGCTTGTCGCCATCTTCGTCCTTGTCAAATCGAAGGAACGTGGAGATTGTGGCCCTCCAGGAGTCGAGATCCTCTGCGTCCTCGGACAATCCAAGAACATACTTCTGCGGGAAGGAGTAGAACTCCGCAGAGATCTCAGCCCGTTTCATCGTCCGCAGTGCGGCCTGTTGGATGCCGATGCATGCGCGTGTGATTCGGCTGTGTCCGAACGGTCTTTTCGCATCCGGTCGGTAGATGATCGGCACCAGCAACGGATAAGGAGAAGCATGCTCGAAGACTTCCGGTGCTTCTCCGATTCTGTAGATGGTTGTTCTATGCGGCTCGAAGTACGCCTCGATGGTGACCTGGTCATTGTCATCCCGCTCGAGGACGGCATAACCTTCTTGCAATAAATACGTCACCGGATCGATGATTCCGGTCGCGTCAGATCCATCGATGACCTGTAATCGCGGGAAGCCATCTTCTCCCACACTGATGTAGATGAACGAACAGGACGCAATGCACGCTCCAAGGATGGCGGAGTCGAACAAAATGTCTTTGTTGTTCATGTCGAAGATGTTGGTAAAGTTGAACTGATCATCCGCGAATCCTCGGACGATAGATCTGTCTGCGATGGCATCGACAGCACGCCCAGACCATCCGAGTGTCTCGGATAACCAGGCGAATTTGTTCGGCATGGTCGCGCCCAGCTCCTGGACACGGTTCTTCATGTCGTAATACTTATACCGCGTCAGCACTCTGGTGCGCTTGCGGGATAACTTTTGCCTTAGATAATTAATTCCTCTCATTGGCTCACCTCTCAGCGAGATATATAAGCA